>Ga0208790_1000959_pt1 | contig 13036 bp, 13 predicted proteins | sample 10_taG_FD_184083 | JGI IMG/M metagenome (GOLD analysis project Ga0208790, IMG submission 184083) | Marine viral communities from the Subarctic Pacific Ocean - 10_ETSP_OMZ_AT15264 metaG (SPAdes) (version 2) | ecosystem: Environmental > Aquatic > Marine > Oceanic | place: Pacific Ocean | collected... | reverse complement strand
ATTATAATAATTTATTAATTCAGATGTTAAATATTGACTCCACTCAGTCCCAGATTCTAAAATAGCCTGTTGAATCATTGGTTTTGTGATAGTTCTACCTGTTTGTAAAGCCCCTTGCTTTTGAAGAGCATTTATCATCCTCTCTTCAAACATTTTTCTATTCTTAATTGAGCCAATACCTAATCGCTTTTTAAAAGTACCATAGGGTATATATTCAAGTATACCAGACGCAACAGCATAAGCAGCCCCTGATATTCCAGCGACTTTATTTGCTTGTTTTAAATCAACACCCTTTTCTAATAAATATTGTATAGTGCTATTGTATTGCTCAGAACCTTCTAGCCCACCCATAGTAGCCATAGTACCAGCAGTTCTTATTTTTTCAGATGCTTTTACAAATTTAGTTGCACCAGATACTGCAGTTGAGCCTTTCTTAGCTGCTGATATAGCCTTAAAACCACCAGTAGCAGCTCTCAGTGCAGTGCCACCAATGCCATAAGTTACAAGATTTAAACCAACATCTACTGCTAGCATAGCAGCTATTGATGGAGCAGCTTGAGCAAGACCTCGTTGAAACATTTGAGGTTGTAAGAAATTCTGAAGACTGATTGGCTCATCTTCCATCCAATTTAAATAACCTTGAAGCTCAGGGTCTCTCATTCTTATTCTTGTGTCTTCAAGAGACTTTTGACGTAATTCTTCGCTATATTCTAATAAATCTTGATTCCCTGTTAGCGCAGCAAGTCCACCAACAGCTGCTGATGGTATATTTGCCAACATTTCTTTGGCTTGGAATACAGAAAATTGTGTATCGCTTCCTCTTTCGCTGCCTTTTATTTTATATAAATTAGATAAAGATTCTTTATTAAATAAATCTCTATGTTCAGGATAATATCCTAAATATTCTCTTGCTAAATAATCATCCCCAACATTAGATAATTCAGGTCGCTGCCCTCTTATAATGTCAGCGTACTCTTTTACAGTTAAATTCTGCATATAGGCTTATTCGCCTTTATAATCTTTTAAATTCTTCTTATTAAATCTTGCTTTTCTAGTTTTCAACTGTGTATTAAGAATTTCCAATGCTCTTTCTCTATTCCTCAACCTTTCTTCACCAGTCGAATCCCCCCTACCTACATTTCTAAAATATTTATTATGAATTTCTTTTCTCTCTTGACGAATATCAGACATTTCTTGATTTAATACCCCCAAAGAAGACTTTTTATCATAAGTATTAAAGACCCAATCTAAATCCCAGAACGGAACTTCACCTTCTTTTGCCTCCCAAAGAGTCTTTCTTTCATCATATTCTTCTCCCAATTTAGAATATCGAGAAGAAGCTGAACGAAAATTTGCCATATCTTTCTTTAAAAGTTCATTTAGAGAATTAATAATTGGTTCTTTTTCGCCTAGCCACGCAGAATCCTCTTTAAATTCAGCATCTCTAAACAATTCACTTCCTTCGTAATTAACAGTATCTTTTTTCATTCCTCCTTGTCCTGCCCAAATTGCATAATCTTCCTTAAAAGACTCAGGTACCCAATTAGAAGCATCATCTGGGTATTCTTGTAAATCTTGTTGATACTTTAGAAATCTTGTAGAATCCTGTTTTGTATATTCTTTTTTATCTTGGGGCATCTTTTTCTCCAAACTGCTCTAGCCAATATGCTTCCCTATCGGCTCTTCTCTTTATTCTTGAACTAATATCAGTTTCTAAATCATCTTTAGATATTTTATCTACTCTTCTAATGAAACTATCCATTCCAATTACCTCCTCTAATAGATGGCGAAAATGTAGGTTTTCATCTTCATCACCTGTGTCTATTGCATGGATTCTCATATAACCAAGAGTCTTCCGACCAGCATCTGTCTCAACAGGTCTGTTATCTGTAAAATATCTAACTACTGCGTTCATATTTGGGGTTTTCTTATGTACTTCTGTTTTAATATCTAAATCACTAGCATAATCTTCATTATTAAATGTGATATGCTCATTAAAATTGTCAACACCTTTTAATAAAGACTTCATCTTATTGGTATTATCTCTATGTACATTTTTTCTGCTTTTTTCAAATTTAAAAGAATTAGCAGGCACAGAAGTAAAATTCCAACCAATTTTCTTTTGAATTGATTTATCTAATTCACTCTCAAAATAGCTTCTCATGTTCTGTGATATTGTTTGACCTTCAAGTTCTTGTTCGTCTAATCGTAATTTTTCATCATCTTTTAATGATTTAGATTGAGTATCTCTACCTGTTTTTTTATCTTCACCGATGAACTGAGGTATCTTATCTAATAATTCTTTTACTTCTTCTATATTCTCATTCTGACTAAATTGCATCAGTCTAATGGCTTCACTAAGATTTGATGTCGCTCTGTCAGAGCCGCTAACATCAAGGATTGCTTGTTTATCGGTAGTAAAATGTTTTAAAGCACTAAAGACTGCTCTTTTATCATCGTGCATCTGTATAAGAGGTTGGAAATGGTCATTAACTTTATCCCCACCAGCATCTAAATAAGATTTTCTAAGATTATTAACATTATTTATAAAAAATTGAGTATCTTTTAAATTCCATTTTCCTTCAAGCCTATCATCATCTCCTAAATCTTCTATTAGCTCTTGAACGTTTCCTAAAGATTCTTTTAAAAACGCAGATTTCTCTGCTGTCTGAAGAGCTGTGCTAAATTTCATATTCATAGCATCTATATAATTCTTTGCTCTAGGGTCACCATCTTGATTCATAGAATGAAGACTCTCCATTAAACCAGGTAGAGCTTTTTTTGCCTGCATAATCTCTTTAATATTTAAATCATCTCTTATCGTTTTATCCTTTGTATCGCCCTCTAAAAGAAACTCAGCAAATTCAGCAGCCGCAGTATCTATATCTAAAGCCTTTGATGCCCATTCTTTATCTTCTCTTGTAAGTTGTCTATTTATTGCAATATTTGGGTCTGCTTTAGTATTTCTATCTATAGCTTCATTTAAAAGTCTAAAATCCTCTGCCTCGGTATAAGGATTTAATCTTTCTTGTGCTCTAAGTTTTGCTTCGTATCTTGACCCTATAGTTTGTGGCATAATTTTTATCCTGCTTTGTAATCTGATGTACCAGTGAATTTCTCAAGAAATGTATCTGGCGTTGATAGAATGCTTGATACAGTTGTATCCATTTCATGTTCAATTTCATCTATTTGTTTTTTAGTATTTAAACTTATAGATTGTTTTGTAAAGTTTTGTTCTTGAACAATTTGGTCAACTGTATCTTCATATTTATCATATACTCTTGTTCTTGTGTTGTCAACTGCCGCTGTTGCAGATTCATCTATTGCAAAATCGCCTGATGTAATTGCAAATTCTGAAGCTTTAACTGTATCCATTAGACTGTCTTGACCAGATGTGGTAGCAGCTTTCATCATACTTTCAGACTTTGCTTGATTTTGTTGTTTAGCTAAATCTGTTTCTTGACCAACTCTTTGTTTTTGTGCATGAGATACCTGAGTAGCTGCGTCTAAAGCATCTTTAGTATCATCTTCATCAGGCCCTCCGAAAATAGCACTACCAACTTTAGCAGTTGTGCTAATGAGAAATCCTGCAGTAACAGGGTCTATAAAAGCGTATACTTGGACAAATTCAAATAGTTCAGTCACTGCCAAATCCTCCTCTATGTTTTGCTCTCATAAGATTCCCACCTCCCCATGGATGACCATAAGGATTACTTGGGTCTATTTCTTCACTATATGAAAAATCATTAGTTGGATTTATATCATTATTCTTACTTTCATCTAACATAGTTTTTCTATCTGTAGCTGAAGCATTATTAAATTCTTTTGTGTTCATTATGGAACTCATTGGTCTATTCAATTTCTGAGAGAATGGAAGGTTATTATTGATTAATACTTGGGGATGCTCAGAAGCTCCTTCATCAATACTTTCCTTTATTACCTCAGTAGCATTTCCAACAGCAGCATTTTCTTCAAACTTCTCAACAGGGGCAGGTGTACCATATAAAGATGAAAGTTTAGTCCCTGATTGTTTCATATCTAAAAGCGACTCTGTTACACGAGGGCTTTCACTATTTCTAATCTGACCGATTGATTGTAATTCTTCTGTCGTATATGTTCTGCCTTCTTCATTCTTATAAGTTGCCTCATCTCTTTCGCTAAAATTTAATTTCTGTGACCAATTTTTAAAAAAACTTTTATTTCTAGTCGTCTTTCCTTCATCATTTTTATCAAAGACACCTAAATTCAGTTCTTCCAACTCAACACCTGCTTCTTCCGCCCCTGTCTCAATATTTTTATTTTTAGCTTTTGTAGGAGATGTCTTTACAGCATAAGCACCAAGCAAATCATCTATCTCTTCTCCAATTATATTAGCAGCAGCAGCTTTTCCTTGTTTGCCCTTTATCGACCTTACTTGTTTGGCAAGTTTTCTTCTTGATGCAACTATACTCATTTTTATATCCTTTTATCCCGTTACTAAATTTAACACTTTATTATACATACTTTCATCTCTTTAAAATCCTCCTCCATCTTGGTCGTAGACTGTGAGAGTCCCATTCGCATTAGACTCACTTGTAACATGAATATTGCCAGCAGCACTCCCACCAGAAGTATTACAATAAAACCTTTCCCAACAATTGTTTGCCTCTACCACCTGCATCATTTCCATAAAATCTGTACTAGCAGGGCTTCCAGGTGTTACTGAGAAAGATTGTGAAGTAGCAGTCCCATTACCATTACTCCAAGAGATACTGTCATTTCCAGAAAGACTCGCACTAGCAGTGGAAGTTCCACTGTTATTTAACTGCCACTTAGAACCTAAATTACTACTATTTTGATTTAAACACCTTGAAGCAAAGTATGTCCCACCCCCTGACCAAGTAAGCGTACCAGTAAGAGTACTGGTTGAGCTATGAGGTAATACAAAAAAAGCATCATTTGCTCTACCAGGGCCAGCTATTGTTAATGTTCTTGTCCCAGGCCAAAATGAATCTTTCATTTTAACATTAGTAGCACTACTGCTATTAGCACAGTTAGCTCTTAACTTAGTTTGAGAGGTACTACCAGAGCCATTATAACCATTACTATCGGTTATTTGCCTTAAATCACTAAGCTTACAATTACTTGCAACAGCAAACGCCATTACTTACCTCATTTTTTAATTCTTTTATAGCTTCTATAAGCAATGGTATTATACCATCATATCTCACTGCTTTTATACCATTTTCTCTTGTAGTAACAAGTTCTGGCATTACAGATTCTATTTCGTTAGCCATAACACCGTAATCATGCCCCTTTAAATGGCTTGCCGCTTTACTATTCCAGTCAAAAGAATAACCACCAATCTTAGATATCATATCCAATGGACTTTCTATTATATTCTTATTATCTTTTAAAGAAGGATCAGAAGAAGTATAAGCCCAAACATCTGCCCTGGCTTTTAAATTCAAACAATCGACATCCCCATTTTCATAAATATTTATACGACCACCACTAACATTATGATTCATAGTAACTGATATATTTTCATAACTTCCTGTAGTTGGCCCACCATCTGGAGATAAGTGTAGTGTGGATATTGCTCCATTATTACGAGCAATAAGCTCATTATTGTCGATTGCAAAATTATAACTATTAGTCGGCCCAACTTGAAGACCGTGACCTGTGGAAGTAGCACTAACATCAGTATCACTAGACAACCTTATCACCTCACAAGTCACTGTACCTGTAAAAGTAGGACTAGCCAAGTTTGCTTTTAAAGCAAGTTTAGTATTTATTTCACTTTCTGTAAAATACAAATTATTTAACTGACCATTGTTTAATTCTGTTTCTGTGTAATACCTTGTATCATGAGTATGTGAGTCATTTGATACAGCTATGTTATTATAAGTACCAGAAACATCACCACCAAAACTTGAACTAGTTCCTACAGCTCCAACATCTGCAGCACTAGGATTTGTTATGGTTGGAGTTACAGTTGTAACATTACTTCCAGGTCTTCCTAATTCCCAAGTTATTCTTCCATTATCTATAAATCTTATATCTGCTGAATCCCAAGTGAAGTAGCCACTTGATGGGTTTACTTCAGAAACGTTTATTGTAGCTCCTGATAAGCTTGCAGCTATCGTAATATAACCATCTCCATCTACTCCATCATCCGTAGATGAAATAGTAATATTTGAACCCTGTTTAAAACCTCTAAGTTTCCCAGCAGCACCAGTATTAACAGTTACTAAAGTTGCCTGTTGGCCACTAGAACTAGAATTTGTTAGAGCATAACTAGTAGTATTATTAGCAGCTATAGTCATATTAGCACCACTAGGGGTCAAATATATATTAGAGCCAGCCACTAGTTTTATGTCTTGTGTCCCAGAGGTTGCACCACCACCTGTTAAGCGTAATAAGACATCATCAGTGCTATCTACCCATGATGATGTATATGTATTCTGTGTGTTTGTATCGGTGTTAGTATCTACTGGGACTTGCCAACTGCCATCCTTACGCAAAAAGGAATTGGCATGAGTATTACTTCCTGCTAATACAAGACCAGCAGCATAAGAGTTTCCTGAACCCATAGCTGCATAAGTTGTATCAGAAAGAGAACCTACAATATTTGGAGTTACAATAGTATCATTACCTGAATCTGTTACTTCAAAGAATATTCCTGTACTACTACCAGTATCATAGTCATCATTAAATTTTAAAGAAGTATTCCCAGTTACTGCAGAGTCATAGTCATCACTGCCTACATCATATCCCGTTACACTTGTTATGCCAGTTGGTGAGGCTACATTAAATTTTAGGTATGCCCCACTCTCTAAGCTCTCCTCTAATGTAATTGTCATATTATTATTAGCACTTCTTACCCCACGAATAGTAGTAACACTGCTTGTACCAGTTTGTTTTAACCCAAATACTGTAGGATTAAGACTACTCCCTGTATAAGAATCATTAACAGCGTACGAAGGAAGAAAATTAGCAGCAAAATTTATCCATGTATTAGTACCAGTATCATATTTTAACATGTTACCATTAGCAACACTAGTAATAGTAGTATCATTTAACTCGGATAAGGTATCTTCAGTTGCTGATAAATCATCAACATATTTTTTAGTAGCCAAGTGTAAATCATTACTAGGAGCTATACCCAGTATCTGTCCAGTAAATGGAACAGAGCCATCAGGCTTGACATAAGGCTCAGTGGAACTAAAATTTATAGATTCATCTTGTGTGTCATTACTAAGATCGGAGAATAATAATTCACGCTTAGCCCAGCCATCTGCAAACTTACCTTCAATAAAGTATTTAGTTCTATCTACATCTTTAAATAATCTTATATCTCCATCACCACCAGAAGTACCATTTCTACTCTCAACTGCTGACTTTTGATTTACAGAATTAATGACATCATTCATATCGTCATAGACTTGTGCCCAAGCCCTCTGGTTGGTATCAGTAGCAGGAGCTCTCTTCTTCTTAATATCTGACATTATCTAGGACTTCTTTTTGTTCTAAACAATACTCCAACCGCTCCGCACTCATCACCTGCAGCATTAGAATCTAATCTTACCTTTAGATTAGTTGCTTTCTGATTTACATCAAGTCTATAAGTCCCCCTGGTTTGAGTATCAGAAACTTGACTGCCAGCAGATGGTTTACTACTATTTATACTATAATTAACTTTAACCCTAGAAGGAAGTAATAGTTTTTTAATACTTTTTTGCTGAGTATCATTACCCATTGTTAAGTCTTTAGATACCCAAGACCATAATCTTTTTGTAGCCCCGCCTAAAAATTTCGTTACATGAGTTGAATTAGCAGCTTGCTGATTACTCCCAGCACTATCACCGCCAATATTTTTATAGCCAACATTTAATGATGTATCATTTAAAACATAGAACCCTTTAGGTTCATGATCGCCTTGTTCGCTTGAGTTTGTTCCAATAGTATCATTGTTCCCAAAAGACAACATATCCCATCTCTTTCTTGGTATATTCCAAGCCCAAGCATAATACTTATTAGCACCATCCTCTTTAAAAGTGAAATAAACACTTCTCCTAGTTGCATCATACATAGCCCTTGTATGATACGAAGTGTCTCTATTTTGCCAAGAATATGCAGAATCACCTCTAACAATAGCCTCACCTATAGGCTCAGCAGATTGTCCATTATGTTGATATATATTCTTATTATCAGCGAAGAACATGCCGAAGTCTGTTGAGACAACGGCATCATCATTCAGGCAGCCAACACCCTCGTAAGTGTCCTCGATAAATAATTCATTTCCACCTCTTATACGATAAGTATTCAACTCATCAAATGCATATATTCTTCCACTAAAAGAAGTTAATGCAGTAGGTATTGTAGGTAGTTTAATAAAATCTACTAACCAATCAAACACATCGAATTTACCAACCTTAGAAACAAAGATATAAGACGTAGCATCGTTAACATAACCTTCATGCCAACACTTACCTATATAATGTTGATTATTAAGTTGGGCTGATAATGCGTATTTTGGTAATGTACCTTCCAATGTTTCAGCTAATCCCGATTCAGCTTCAAACGAAGCACCCTTTATGCCCGTATCGTCAAACTCATAACTATAAGTAACACCACTTGCTGTCCAAGCTTTTGAAAATGGTATAACCTTTACAAGTCTATACACAGAATCTGGTGTTGTATTTGTACTAGAAGTAGACTCTGCTCTATATACCTTTACGGCTGATGCTCTTTTTGGAACTTGAGCATAATCATTTATAGTAACTACTAGAGTAGAGTTTAATGTGTTAGTATGATCTGAATCCATTGTAGTTTCCATAGACAATGGAGTTTCTTGATAACCATCATATACTATTGATGTTTTATAAAAATATGTATATCCACTTTGTAAATCTCCTGTATCACTTCCATGATCAGTCGCCACTATGCCAAGTACACTATGATCCCTATAGAAGGTTTGGGAAGCTCCACCAGAGAATGCTTGTGCAATTTTATCAAAACCTGCAGTACTTGTTTGTCTTGCTAATACTATAGTATCAGTCGCAGCTACATAGTTATCTGCTCCAGTAGCAGCTGTACTAGGAACATACCCAAAATTAATACTTACACCAGTTCTTTCTGATTGATTTGTTGGAGTAACACTATATGTTGTAGCAATACCCCCAGTGGCATTTGCACTTACTAAATTATTTTTATTATAATTACCACTTGTCTGGCTAACTGTCCAACTAGTTACTATATTAGTAGGCAATTGCTCAAGCTTATCTGCAATAGTAAGGTAAACTTCATCACCATCATTATCAATCCCAATACTATCTATATTTACAGCAGAAAAATTATTACTATTTTGCTCAGCCCCATTAGGGTGATATACATGATATATAGGGACAAAATCAGGAGTACTTGCATCATGGTCATATTTTATTCTATGTAAACATAAAGTTCTTATTGAGGTTACGCTCTCAACATTAGCCAAAGCACCACTTCCACTTATATCTCCAGAAGTCCTATGTAGCCATCTGTTATTCCAAGTGGTTACTCCATCTGACTCAGTATTGGGATATCTAGCTAGCCAATATACAGCATCGTTATCACTAGGATGCTTAAGTAAACTTATCGGAAAAGTCTCTGCTATATAAGTTGATACAGCAATTATTTCATCGGCAGCAACCGCTCCGACGTTCATCTCATTTACAACATCTACCCATGTCCCAGGAGTAGTATTATTCCCACCACTCATTCTAGGCATCTTATTCACAAGAGTTGGGGAACTAGATGATGCATTATAAGCAAAGTTCCATATAAATTGAGAAGAATATGCAGCTGTACCTGTTCTGGTGTTATAATGTGAAGCTAGCCATATCTTTCCATTACTTACTGAACCACCACCCTGATCGGTATTAGCATGATTAGTATACTGTATATCAGAATACCAAGTAAATCCAGCACCAGGATAAGTACTTGGGAGTGTGTATGTCACATCTTTTTCGTCAAGATCGTCTATACTCACTTCATATACACGTCCATCACCCTGTTTATCTAATACATATAATTTTCCGTTTACTGGATCAGATGCAATTGATTGTAAATTAGTGAAAGTATCTTTTGTGGAAGCTGAAACTTTTGTACCACCATTACTTGAATGGGCGGAACCATCTATTTTCCATATTCTAGTGCCACCCTTTCGTATACCATAAAAATAACTATCACTTGTACTACCAAGAACCATCTTATCCATATAGGGGACAGAAGAAGGATATTTAACTTCAGCATCTTCAGCAACTAATATCTTTGCTTCATCGACTAAACCTTTATGATTAGTATAACCTACCCATTGTGGATTATTCAACTGTCCTAATCCTATATGTACTTCTTTATTATGAGTTTCCATCGCTACGTCTTTTAAGTCAACTTCAAAGCTTAATGCCTTCCCAGCAACTGGGAAAACAGATGAATGATCTGAATGGTTTAATCTAGTAGTAGTATTAGCATTGTCAAGATGTGATATGAAATGCAGTTTATTGTTATCATTTTCAAAGTAAACAACATCTTCTTTTACACCACCATCATCCAAAGACCTTATTACCCTAGCCTTATCTATATCTGGAGTTGCATCGGCAGAGGTATCTGAGTTTCTTATAGTAACAGCTGCATTGATAGGAGCACCCTGTAAGGCTCCATCTTTATTTACACAGTCAAGATTAATAGAAAATGTAGCAGATTGCTCAGGAGTATCCGTTGCATCGGGTGTTGTAATTGTTCCATTCTGAAACTTATTTATTTCAAGCAGCTGCTTAGCCATCTTTTATCCTTCTATAAGCTGTCCCCATAGTGATGTCTTACCTTCGATAATATTTATTACATGAACTGTAAATAAACCTTTATCAAAGTAATCTACCACTGCAAAGGCATGAGCCCAATTATGTTGTCTATTACCAAGCCATGCATTCTTTTCAGATGTCATATCTTTTAAACATCCTATAGACCAAGCTGACTTTACTCCGTCTAAATGTGTTACGCTACTCTGCTGTAGATCATGATGATGACCATATATTAGATTAGCACCCAATCTTAATAAGTGGTTCCTTGTGTGCGTTATGCCAGCAAAATGATGCCCATGGTAGTAGTTCATTCTACCTATCTTTAGATATTTCCCAGCAGGATAATATTTATAACCTCTTTCGTCAAGCTTAATAGCTTTCCTGAAAGTATAATCAGCGAGATATGGGTTCTCCATAACAAACCGATCAAGCCACTCATCATGGTTGCCCTGAGTAAGATATTTCTCTTTGCAACCAACCTTATCCAGAGCTTCGTCTATAATATCCATCCCAGCATTTACATCTTCGATATCCTTATCTACGAAAGGGATTTGGTACTCTAAAGGTGGACGCTTTTTCTTTTTCCACTGCCAGTGACTCACACTTTGGAATTCACCGACATCACCCAAATCAATGTAAAAATTAGGTTTTATTATCTTTATTGCTTTTACAAGGCAATTAATAGCCCTCTCATCGTGCAATGGGAAATGCTTATCAGGGGTAATAATACCTCTTGATGTGACCCTTCCATCTAGTTTGGTAATCCTTCGCATATATGATCCATCCATTCTTCTTCTAGGCAAAAGTGAAGTTTCTCCACTTTGCGTAAGTGTTTATCAGTCGTTCTTCGACTGAATCTTAAAAGTTGGATACCACAAGTCTCACATTCCCAGAATAAGGGGCCATCATAGGCCCCTAGCACTTCAACATCTTTCATACTACTACTATAGCAATGGGGACATTTTTCAGGCTTATCTGGAAAGGCTTTATGACCAATTACTTTGTCAAAATCAGAGACAGTTATGGTAATTAATGCGATACTACTTTCCTCCTAAAACTTTCTTCATTACGTCCTCTACTACATCATATATAGCAGTAAGGATTTTTTCTTCAGTCTTTTCATTTATTATTGGAATATCAATTTTCTTATTCAATCCATCAATGATAGCTTCTTTCGTTGCATCATTAAACAAATGATCAGATACAATGTCTACTAAACTCATATGAGCTCCTTATTTTGTTAAGCTAAATAGATAACCAACGCTAGACATTAGAAGAGTCCCTACCACTATTACAGCTCCCTGTAGGCGATAAAACTCTTTAGTTGGAACCATATTCGCTCTAATATGCTTGACATCAGTTTTGATCTCTTTTATATCGAGCTGATTCTGCCTAGATACGCTGGTTGTATTAGCCATTATTTTTTACTTTTCTTTTCTTCGCTATCCTTAGCTTTGGATTCTTCTTCCTTAGCTTTATCAAGCAATTGTTGCGTTATTGCAACGGCTCCAGTTACTTGGTGAAAACTCACCTCAGCTTGTTTCTGCTGTTCAGTTAATTGTTGTAACTGATCTTCTAGTTCGACTACAGTCATTTTATTATCTCCTATTTTGACTATTTGAAATTAAGAATATATTTTGTTTGTTCATAGTGTTTTATATACCCCATTTAGTAGACCGTTCCCTTAGTTTTCTTTCTATCATAATAATCAACAATTACTGCAACTGCCCCTATCAAAAGGGTAGTCCAAAAAAGGATGATTACAAATTCTAACATTAATACTTATTCCCCCAAGATTTCTTTCTCTCTGGTGTATCTTTTCTCACAGTTCCTGTGTGGGTAGTCCCACTACCCCCTTCACCGCCACCTCTAACTGGCGTATATTGACGAACTTCTAAAGGTCTGTAATAGTAATCATATATCATTCTGTTATCATTTCTATATCTATAATAGTGAGGATAATCGTACCGCACTATATACCCATCATAGATAGTTATCTTTTCTATGGGCTTTGCATCCTTCATCAGTTCAGCAACTGTTAGCCCTGCGAATAGACCAATGGCGAAGTATCCTATTGCTTTAAGCATTGCGTAGTAATGTCTTTTCAACATCTTTGATTGTAGCTCCCAATGCCGCATCATAAGCGGTTAGAATAGCATACATCTTAGAATTTTGAGAAGTATGAATAATAGAAGATATGTTATCTTCAATAC
>Ga0208790_1000957_pt1 | contig 13045 bp, 30 predicted proteins | sample 10_taG_FD_184083 | JGI IMG/M metagenome (GOLD analysis project Ga0208790, IMG submission 184083) | Marine viral communities from the Subarctic Pacific Ocean - 10_ETSP_OMZ_AT15264 metaG (SPAdes) (version 2) | ecosystem: Environmental > Aquatic > Marine > Oceanic | place: Pacific Ocean | collected... | reverse complement strand
GCAACAAGCGAGCAAGAAAGAGCTTGACTCCCACAAAATCCCTGATATAAAGTACTTATGAAAATAGAAAAGTTCTTAAATAAAAAAACAAGCAAAAAAACTAAAATTGAAGTTTTAGAAAAAATGCTAAAAGCGTGTGAAGCTGCGGGCGGTAAGCTCCCAGTAACGGACGCTAGAAAGATAATAATAAAACATGAAAACATTAAAACAAGAATGGCTGGACAGAGCTAAAGCAGCAGGCGTCAAGGACCCTGATCCTAACGTCCGAATGTGCCAGGCCTTTGCACACTTTGATGGACCGGGCTGGACTAAATTTTCTATGGCGGCGTTGATAATCGATTTATCAGAAAAATTGGATAAATTCGAAGAGGTAACTGCGGATATGCAAAAAACAATTTTTAAATACCAAGGCAAAGAAAAAGTAAAAGATAAAAACGTAGACGATTTTTACAGGCAATGGAATGAAAAGAATTAAACACAACGACTTAACACACTATTTCCTGCGGCCGCATGAACAGCTGCCGCGGGCGTACCTGCGCAAGTGCGAGAAGTTCTTCCAAACTATTCAGGACAGATTGATCACAAAAAAAGATGCCGCAGTTTTATTCAAGCTTCAAGCTCCAAGCACCAAGCACCAAGCGGCAAGCAACAAGCAATTGACAAGCGTCAAGCTGTCTGATAGTTATAGGATTATAAAGGAGAAATTATGAAAACATTAAAACAAGAATGGCTGGACAGAGCTAAGGAAGCAGGAATCAAGGATCCTGATCCTAACAACCGCATGTGCCAAGCTTTTGCACACTTTGATGGTGAAGGCTGGACTAAATTTAATATGGCGGCGTTAATAATCGATTTATCTGAGCAACTAGATAAATTAGAAGACAAAGACAATTTTTATAAAGAATGGAATGCTAGTCAAAGAAGCAACTAAAATTACCGGTTCGATGACTCGGACCTCCAAGATGCCAGGGCTATCGTACAGCCTGCCAGCATGGGAATGCCAGACTGGCGCCAAGCTTAGGAAGGTCCCCGGCACGCCATGCTTCGGATGCTATGCACTCAAAGGAAACTATATTAGATATCCAGCAATTAAGAAAGCTCAGTACTATAGACTGGACAGCCTGGACCATGATTCATGGACCACGGCTATGGTAGCCCAAATTAAAAGACAGAAGTGGTTCAGGTGGCATGACGCCGGGGACCTCCAGTCTGTTGATCACCTACGTAAAATTTTTGAAGTCTGCAAGTTGACGCCCGGGACCAAACACTGGCTCCCCACTCAGGAGCGTCAATACTTGCTGGCTGTGTCTCCTGATGAAGTTCCGGACAATCTTATAATAAGATTGTCCGGTTCAAAGATTGACGGACCGCAGCCCAGCTGTTGGCCCAACACGTCGACAGTGGTCACGAAGCGCGCCAGCTGCCCGGCACCTAAGCAAGGCGGCAAGTGTAAAGAATGTAGAAATTGCTGGAATAAAAATATTTCTAATGTAAGTTACGGCAAACACTAATGGAATTCAAACACCCCAAATATTACGCGGCCCTCCGGGCCGAGAGACGTAAACTTCAAGCTGCAAGCTGCAAGCCTCAAGCCCCAAGCTCCGCAAGCTTCAAGCAGCAAGCCTCAAGCGTCAAGCTACAAGCCTCAAGCTTCAAGCCACAAGCCACAAGCTCATCGATCCGTGAACCAGGGACCAAGAAGTATTGAACATGTTTCGAGGACCTCGGACCGAGAGCCTCGGCTAAGATAAATGTATTCTTTGGATGTGATTTATGGAACGCAATTTGGTGTGGTGAGAATCTAACTTTGTTCCCCTTGGTGACCTTCAGTTCTAATGTGAAAAAGGTGCCAGAATTATTGTAGCCCAATAGATCAGGAGTGCCAAGAGAGCTAAGGTTTTCAATTCTAATCCACGAAATTTCTTTACAAACTTTGCGGAGTTTTTTATATAATTTAGCCTCTGGGCCCATCTATTTTTGGGGGTTACATCGTCGCTCATTATACATCGTAATGAGTAGATCTTAGCTTGTCAGGTATAAGTAATTTTTTCTCAGTTTGAGGTCTTAGAACTAATCGTAATGAAGGCTGTCCTATAATCATATGCTCATGCACTTCCATTCTTTTAATTTCTTCTAGGTGACCACCAATGGCTACATAAATTTTAGCATTCGAAATAGCATTACCCTGATATTTCGTGCCACCCATGGTGAACCTACCTAAAAATTCCTGCAAGTGTTTTACAAACATTAAAATCCTTCGTGATACCTTCTGTTACCAGTTAAATCTGAAATTTGCAAAGCTAACTTTTTATTATCTTCTTCAACTTCCCTCAATCTTGTTTGTAATTTTCCATTCAATTCTTTATGAGATTTCTCCAGCATTTTAATATTATCATTCTCTTCACTCAATCTATCAATCTCTTTTTTTAATGCTTCAACTTCTTTTATGTCTGTCATTTTCTTACAATATGTTTTCTTAATGCTCTAATTAATTCTTCTACCTTATCAATAATAGAAATTAAAGATGGGTCTTTGATGAAATGTTGTTCGGCTTTTAACTCATCATACTCTCGTAAAGGTATAGTTACAGTACGTCTAGAGGTATGCTCATCTTCATAAGTAGCTTGTTCAGCTATTTCTTTATCTTCTAAGTCATCTTTCATATATTGACAATATAAGACAGTTACCTTAAATTGTCAACTATGGGAGTTCCAAAAAGATTAACAGAGATGCAAAAAAGATTCGCTGAATTCATAGTATTTGGTGGACCTGATGGACCACTTACACAAACCGAAGCGGCAAAGCTAGCTGGCTATTCTGAAAACAGATCAAGGCAAGAAGGATCAGAACTAATGAACCCCAGACTATCACCACTCGTAGCCACATACATAGGCAAACTCAAAGAAGAGAGACTTAAAAAATTTGAAGTGACCTACGATGGTCACGTAGCAGAACTATCACGAATCAAGGAAGCTGCTTTGAAGAAAGGTTCTTTCTCTTCTGCTGTAAACGCTGAAACAAATCGCGGAAAGGCAGCAGGACTATACATAGACAGAAAAATAATAAAAACAGGTAAACTAGAAGACATGTCAGAAGAGGAGCTAGAATTAAAAATGAAACAAATTTTAGATGATTACGCACCTCTCTTAAATGCGAAGACTGTCGAGGGTGAAGCTGAAGAAACTCCAAAAAAGATTTCATCTACCTAAATTAAAAGAAATAGATATCCTATCTCCTTTACCTAAATTTGGATCAACTCTATGTTTCAACCAGCCCGGAAACATTAACAATTCATTTTGATCTGGTTGTATGTTCCAGGTAGCACTATTGTATATATTATATTCTTTCAACATACAGGGCTTCCAATCATATTCCATAAAATGAGAAGAAGGGTGTAAAAAAACTATATTACTATTATTGGTTTTTAAATAAAAAGCACCCGAAGCAACAGCATGTGGATGAACATGTTCTATATTATAAGCCTTCTCCCCATTTATATTTATCCAAACAGCCATTAACTTTAAAGGATCTTTATAAGCAATCCTCTTTCTGTATTGCTCTCCAACTCTTAGAATAGCTTTAAACAAATCATTTAAAGGTGAGTGTTCACCAGTAAGATGAGGTGATTGCCAGCCACCTATATGACTTCTATTAGCACTTGGTATTTTCTTTTTCAAAGCTAAACAATATCTAGTCATAGCTTTTACATTCAGATTTAATTTCTCTGAATGAATTGGAATAGGAAATAGTTCCATAATTTATTATATCTTCTGTATCTTCTTTACCCAGTCGCGAGGTATCATCGTCCGATCCCCGAAAGTAAAACTCCCGTCATCTTCTTTATCGTAAGACGCAAAAAGTTTAACTGATTTATCATCTTTAGAATAGAGCCACCCTTCATTAACAGGGTAAGCTAATTTCATTTTATTAAATTCTTTTTCATTGGCCCAGCCTGAGTCACTCATGGCGTCGACCCACTCCACTCTGACTTTAGGAAAAGGTATATCAGGAGTTATTTGAGTTATGATTCTTTTTCTTCTTTTCTTGGGCATGTTACCTTCTAGCATCTATATAGAGATCTGAAAAGTTTAAAAAGTTTCAAAAAGTTTCCTCGCGCGCCCGATAGGCCTTTTTGCAAAGTCAGTATTTATGCGGTTATTTTAACATGGTACCAATTATTTGGTACCAGAAACCACATTTGGTCCATAATTGGTCCCACTTTAAGCCAGTACTTATGCGGTTAAATTGCTCAAAGTACCAAAGTACCAATTATTTTGCTCCAAAAAAAATTTATAAAAACTTTTAAAACTTTTTAGAACACTATATGCAGCCCTCTTATCTAATTTGTGCCATAATATTGCCGCAAAGTTGCCATATTCTCTTTAGCTTCTGAAACTTTATGTAATAATTTGTCAATCTCGCCAGTAATATCAGTATGTGCTACGATCACCGAGTGAGGATTGGTCATCAATAGATCTATTTTAAGTAGTGAGTCTTCCATCTCTGCCTGATACTTGACCATTAGTGCCTTGTATATTTGCTCTCTCATTTACCCTCCTTCTTTTTTAATGAATCACCAAACGTGCCTCTGAAGCCCCATGATCCGTGGTGCGTGGTCCATGAGTCGAGATTCGCGTACAATTTAATATCGGAATTTCTTACACGCTCACAGAAAGCTAAATCTTCGCCCTTCCACTCTCCGTTATCTAATCCAAACGTAGTATCCCAAAAATTATACATCCACCTCTCAATCGCTCCTTGATGACCTACTTCCAGGTCCATCTTATCTTGGTGTTCCTTATTAAATTTAATCTTTAGTCTAGGGTTATCTTCTATTAACTTTTCAAATACATTTCTTTTAATTAACATTAATCCAGCAGGAGCAGACTTCAATTCAACTAAGTCAAATGGCTCAATCTTAATATTATCAGGATCAATGTGTTCAACCGGATATTTAATCTGTAAAGGATTTTCTTTTAAACGATAGGGAGTGACGACTACATCTTTTTCAGGAACCAGCATTCTAAGAACTGCTGTCGGTTCGAACTCCACATCCGCATCCACACACAGCATATAATCATACTCAGATGCCATGAATCCTGCAGTCAATAAATTTCTCGCATGAGTCACAAGAGAAGATTTAACAGATTTAAAAGTACAAGTAATGCCAGACTTAGCCAGGATCGCATAGGTATTTAAGATAGAAACACATGTCTCTACCTTCATCGTGTCATAACACGGCATCGCTATATAAACTTTAGGCTTTTTCTTTTCCATCTTTTTTTTCAAAAATATTATCATCAGCTAATTTAAAATTAGCAGCCAAGGTAATTCTAGTCGCGTCTGACTTAAATGAAGATACAGAATGAGTTAGGTTCCATGGAAAAATAAAAAAATCTCCTACTTCACATTTGAACCCAAGAGAATTAGTGTGAAAATTTTGTGGGTTAGCCACAAAGAAATTTAAAGCCGCCGGGCCCTCCCCGGTCCCTTTCCATTTCTTTTGTTCTTCTCTAATAATGTCGGGTACGTCTAGTATAATAACACTAGATAAATGACAGTTGTGATGAATGTGTGGGGGATTAGATTCACCCTTCTTCATAAAGTTTACCCAAGCAGCCGTTGTTTCAACCGCTTTTAAATGTAGACCATACCACTCCTTATACGCGGCTTGATAGGCTTTCATGTAAGGAGATATAATTTTAGTATACTCGGCTGAATCAATTTTAAACTCTCCATCAATAATACCAGCTAAGTTATCGCTCCAGTTTTCTTTGTCTTCGTCACAAAGTTTTTTTAAAATTTTTATGTCTTCAGGTCTTACAGTTGTTTTGAACAACAAGGGTCCCCAATGATACATAGTATAGTTTAGCATCTCTGTTTTAGAATCCACGTGGACAGGATGACTGACTTCGCCACCGGTTATCGATGTTTTCATTTAAAGTCCTCTGCTTTCATATTTATGTTTTGTTGCTCCTTCTCATCATACTTTAATTCATGATACATGTCTAATCTCTTAAGCCATTTGTGTTTCCACGACCTTAAATCAGCCCCGGAAAACTTGAATTCTTGGTAATATAGGTCAGGAGTACAGACCATTATTATTCCTTGTTTAATCTCTGATTGATAAACATAGTCGTGTGCCATACAATACGCGGCTATTTGTAAAAAATAATCCTCAATCCACTCTAGTCTCTTAGGACGATTTGCTTGCTTGTAGTCGATAATAGTATCTAAACCATTGTGATTGCAAACCAAGTCAGTGCTGCCAGCGTATAACCCAGGATAATACAATGTGACTTCCGAGCCGTAATACTCTTCCACAGGGAGTAAACCTTCTTCAATAATTTTTTTGGCCATGGGCTTCGCCTCTTGTCCGATCCCTGTAAGATCATCGTACCCAACTCCTGATACATGAGATTCAAGGAACTTGTGCATGGAAGTTCCCCGCCTACTACTATAATTTTTGATTCGTTCTGCTTCTTGTTCTCCAACTCGTGCCTTCCAGTCTTTTAGAAATTGTTGATTTTTTGTTTTGCCTAATATCGTAGTTACACTCGGAAGTCTAGAACCATTTATATCGTAGGTCCGTGATCCTTGGGTCGTGATCTGTGTGCCAGTGATATATTTAAATTTATTATTTTTTTTCATTTGTTATGTCCGTGTTTATAATGCAACGAATATCTTTAGTAGGTTGACTGCCTGAGTGCCAGTACTCACCATTAAATATTACCATGCGTCCTTGTTTTGGTTTTACTTTCTTTTTTATTTCTAAACTTTTTTTATCTTTATAGATAATAGTATCACCATCACTATCATTTACATAGTATAAAAATACTAAATGTCTTTCAGGCATATCTATATGTGGATCATCCACATAACTATTTTTTAGTAGATAATTAGATAATGGGAATTGTAAAAATGCCCTCGATAATAAAAGATTAAATTGTTTTATCTTTAGCTTACGGGCAGTTGTGGTTAATAGATTCATGATATGTTTTAACTGACGACTATGGACCGGTGTTCTATTTCTCGCATAAAATTGATGACTTACACCTGGTTTTCTTTCAACAAGGCTGTCTTTTGATGTGATATCGTTAAGGTAATACCAATCAAAATTCATTCCTAATAAAATATTTTTTATTTTTTCTTGTTCTTTTTTTCCTACAACATTGTCTATAACTTTAATCATTTCTTTACTACCTCGTTTCCTACAACAAGAATATCTAGTTCTGAGTTTTTAAATAAATTCAACGCATCTCCAGGAGTTCCAGCTATAGGCTTTCCATTATCATTTAAGGATGTGTTTAATAACATGGGTAGACCCGTTAGTTTCTCAAACTCATTGATTAAACACCAAAAATCTTTGTAACACGCTTTGGTAGGAACAGTCTGTATTCTAGATGTACCATCCACATGTGATATCGGTTTAAATACTTTGTCTTTAAACTTCACACTAAATTTCATAAATTCACTCTCACCTTCCCAATCAAAAAAATCTTTTGTTCTGTGTGATAAAATAGAAGCAGCAAAAGGTCGGTAGTCTTCACGGTGCTTTACCTTTTTATTTAATATATGTTTACCATTTGTAACTTCCGGGCTCATCAGTATTGATCGATTACCCAATGCTCTGGGTCCCACTTCTCCATGTCCTTGATACCAGCCAACTGTTTTACCTAAAGCTAATTGTTCGGCTACAAATCTAAGTGTTTTATTTGTAGGTTTACTAGAAGGGGCCACATCACTTTGCCAAAAAGGAAATTTATTTTTTGAAAATTTTTTAGGTTGTTCATACAATCTTCTTAAAAATTCTACACCCCCTAGGGTCAGTCCTTCATCAGCACAATGCGGAGGGATAATAATATTTTTATATACCTGTTTAAGTTTAGAGTTGACGCATACGTTATGAGCCACACCCCCAGAATAAGTTATTTCTTTATCAGTGGGTAAATATTTTTTGAAAAAGGGAGGGATTTTTTCCTCAGCATATTTATGTAAGGTGTGTAAGAAATTTAACAAAGAGAATCTTCCTACCATATCGCTTTCATGAACAGCTTCTAACTTATGAAAATCAAAAACATCTTTATTTTTTTCATAGCTTAGATTTTTAATTCTTCCCCATAGTTTTTTATCAATCTGTCCAAAAGATTGAAAGGCCATCAGCTTACCTGCTTGATCCTCTTCATGACTATCTGCCAATCCAAATCTTAATCCCATCTTTCCTAAAAAACATCCAAAAGATTCTAATTCTTTTAACGTAAATGTTTTTATTTTTTTATTATTTTTAAAAAAACTTGTAGATTGCCACAAATCACCCCATCCATCTAAAACCGCATGGTTTTTTGTATTGCTCAGCATCCAAGAAGATAAGCTATGGGCATAGTGATGATCTACTCGATACACTGGACACTTCATATCCGTGAATGGTTTAAAAGGTATATCTATTCTTTCATATAGTTTATCAGGATCTTCCTTTTTAATATATGGATGACGAAAAACATCCATGATAATAGCAACTGCATCTAACTCATTAATATTAAAGTCTAGATAATTAGTAGTATGAAACCAGTCATATAAATTATTGTAGCCATAATGTTTTATTTGATTATGTCTTTCTGGTTTATAATATTTAACATTTATACCATCTGTGTAACAAACACTTGAGTCATGTTCATCTAAGCGGAGGGCTAAAAATTTCATTTAAAAGAATCAAACATAATAAAGATTAAAACTTAATCCATATCTAACTTTATCAGTTACATTTCTACTGTTGCTATGTTCTAAAAAGCTAGAAAAAATAGCAAAGTTTCCTGTCTTAGCCTCTAACGTTTCATTTATTTCATAAAAATGTAATTTTTGTGGATGGTTATTTAATGCTATTGCACCCGATAAAAAGGCAGGATTATGATGATGTCGTTTACTATAATTCCCAAACCCTTGTCTAAAACCCCAGGCCTCTTGCATCTGCCACTTAGGAGTAGCATAAAAAGATGTTTCATCTAATAAATCAAACACAGGTAATAAATTTTTTATAAACATTTTGTCTTCAATAAAATATTTATAATTAGTCATGGGTGAGTTTACGTAGGTAGCATAATTCTCATTACCTTCTTTTTTTATACCTTCTTCTATTTTTTTAATAAAATATTTATTATCAATAGATAAATTACCTTGTAAAAAAAAGAATTCTCTTTCTATTTTAGATTTGACTAACTTATTTATCTTCATTATTCTTTTGCCACTTTCTATAACCTTTTATCCATTCTTTCGGAGGAGTTTTTTCTCGAGATATTTTTCCAAATATTTCATCAAAATTTTTTCGATACAAATCGTTGGAAACCCTTGATTTTCCGTCCCATTTTGGCTTTTTATTTTTTATACTCATAATACAAAAATCAACATAAATAGACTTAAACAAATAAGGACAGTGAACCCACTGAACACCATAAAAAAGAATTTATTTCTTGGATCCATCTGGTCCTGCGGATACAAACGTTTGCTTATTGTAAGCTTCCATTTTATGTAGAGGTACTCCAGTAGATACATTACCAGCTACAGTAATTCTAGTTACATCCGAATAAAAAGGTGCTACATAATGTTTAACCCATGCAGGAAATATAAACATATCCCGATTCTCGGGTTTAACAGCCTGATAAGTTACTGCTTGTCTATTACCCTCTCCATAAAGAAATCCAAGTGAACCAGGTCCACCAGAATTACCAATAAAATTTTTTGTTTCTTTTTGAAGTTCTTCAGGGACGTCTAAGAAAATTACAAATGATAAATCATCACCATGATCATGAGGGGGATTGTATTCATTTTTTTTCATATAGTTGACCCACATAGCCGACAATAAATATTGAGGTTTATCTTCAGGTTTATATCGTATGTTTCTAAACTTCTGAAAAGCTTCATCATAAATTCCTAAACATTGGGATATCCATGGTACAAACTGTTCTTTATTTATAAAATTATATTCTTCTTTTATAATGCCTGCCAGTTTTTCTCTAAAATCCAATTCTTTTTTCCTACTCGCTGTAGCTTCTTTCATTAAAAGTTTATGAAAATCTTCTGAAATTCTTATGTGCATTATACATGGTCCCCATTGGAACACACCATACTGCACTCTGTTTTTATCTAATGTGTCTACTGTTTTTATTTTTTTATCTGTCATTTTCTAATTTCCTTATCTCTCTTTCGAGTGCTAGATCTACTACATTTTCTCCCATACTTTTATCATACGGATCGTAGTGATCAATGATTTGTTCTACCTTATGTTGTTTAACCTGTGTATAGGGCCAAATTAATTTACAGACGTAGAGTGCATCTCTAAAAGTACATCGCCAACGCCACTGTGTTTTATATTTTTTTCCCGCTTTGTTTAGACCTTTTACATTTCTTCGAATAACACTACCTACTTTTAATATTTCATGTACCCAACGAATCACCAATTCATCAGTCATAGCTATTTCCATAGAAATACGCCATGCGTTAGTTTGTCTGTATCCTTCGCCGGTATGTTTCTTTTTCTTTTCCCAGCCTTTTTTACATTGAAGGCTTCCTTCCCCATCAAATAGACCCGCTATATAAGCAATATTATTTTCACTTAGCATGTTTAGTTGCCTTTACTCTAAAATATTTTCCCTCTTCTAATAGTTCTCCGGTATTTATAACATCACCGCAAAAACCTAAAAACCAATCTCTATGGGTTTCCCATTCTTCTTTGGTTAAATTACTTTCAGATTCTACCCAAGGGTAGTCTTCTTTATTGAGTGCCATTTTTATCCTTTGTTAGAATCCACTTTACGGTGGACGTTGCTGGATCAAACGCGTCCAACTCTACTTTATTACAGTTGTTTAATAGGAATATGATTCCAATAATCATCACTATCTTCATGTCTAATTTCGCCTTTCGAATCGCATTCCCAACACTGGTGAATATTTATTTCACCATCCTCGGGATCTTTAGTTCTAATGTATCCATTGCCTTTACAATTTAAGCAAACGGCTATCATAGTATTACTCTCTTTTTACCATTAAGTTTTTTTGCTTTTTCGTTTGCTAAACATTCTACAGTCTTGCTGATAGAAAGTTTTGCATCGGGCAATAAAACTTTCGATAATGATATTAATGTGTTATAGGTCTCTTTTGTTAAAGAAACATTTCTATACTTTGTTATATCAGTCATTGTGTCCTTTCATATATTTCTGAGCAATATATAGGATTGAACTAAGGTTTGTCAAGATGAAATTTATATTAAGTATGATTATTTGTACAAGTGTATATCAACAGTGTTTGCCTCCACACCCAATGCCCGGAGAATATAATAGCCATTACGAATGTATCATTGCCGGCTATGAAGAATCTATTAAAAAAGCAAAAGAGATAGGACCAAAAGAAGTTAATAAATATGGGACTATTATTAAATTTTATTGTGTTGGTGAGGGTACCATTTGACAGTGAGGTAAAATTGTGCTAGTAGCTTTTTACTCTTCTCACCACAATAACCTATCGCTCTAATTCCCTTTTAGCGATGGGTTTTAGTCACAAATAAAACCTTGAAGTGTTCCTCGACCATCGTTTAAGAGCCATGTATTTTGTTTTTCATTGTAGGTTGATATTGCTGTTCTATGGTCATCTGCAAACATCATACACTCATGAATTGTCACAGGTTTTGCAAAGTCTAGTGTTTCTTTTATTAAAGTCCCGTCGAACAGTAATACTAATATTATTAATGTTTTTGCCATGAACAAACTCCTCGACCAGCTTATACCACAAATCTTTATATTTAGAATTTTTTGTTTTGTTCCAAAGTCTTACCGCTTCTTCTATTTTCTTTGTCGTCATTTCTTTTTCTGCCCCAGGTTAATATACGATCTAAATTATGGGTCTTTATTTTAATAACAGGCCCATAAGATCTCCAAGCCTGAGCCATTAAATTTAGTTCAATAACTAAATTAGACCATTGTTTCTGAGATATATTAGATACTTTTAAATTTATACTTTTTGCTTTCATATCTTATATATAGGATAGCAGAGGACTATTGTCAACGCCCTTTTCTTCTCTTTTTCTGTTGTCTTTTTTCCTGTTTATTTCTATTCTTTTTATGACGTCCTGGTCGTTTTCTAGGTTTATCTCGTATAGGTTTAGTGCTAATACCAAATTTGGGTCTTTTACTCATTTATAAAGAGGTTTTACTTCTATCTTATCACCTTTAGTTAAATGAGGTAGGTAACTAATTTTTCCATTTATTTTTTGTTCTAAATCTGACCCACACGTTACACATCTGTATATAGTTTTATAAACTGATACAAATATACTTTCTTCTGTACAGAAGGGGCACTTCCCGTTAACTACTTGTGCTTCTACGTTAAAAGTTTTTCCAGCTTTGTTTTCCATGTTTTTTTCCTATTATATGCTTTCTTATTTTTTACCACAAGTTGACGATAACGTCTATCTCTTAAAGTCTTTGCTATTGGGTTCTTTTTCCTACTCAAGGATTAATGCTGTAATATGTTTTTCGCCTAAATATAACTCTGTCTTAGCTTTACCTTTATAACATTTGTAAGATACAGTTTCACTATACTGTCTCTCCGCCTCACGTTTCCCGCGAAGGCACATTCCCATTGAGGGTTGAATACGATGTTCCTTGATCTCTCCTTGTACAAACATTAATAATGCAAAAACTGTCTCGATCAAAATTTGCTCCCGTTTTTATAATGGATTTCTCTGTTAGCATCTTTTAATTCTTCTATATCTTCTAACACTTTATCCATTTGTTTTCTTAAAAATTCTATGTTCACTTTGTTTAAAGCCATAGATTCAAGATGTTTCTCTATCTTCCCGGTGGTCGTATACAAATCCTCGATCATCATAAATTGCTCAGAATCCGCGGGCAATGAACCTAGCTGTCCACGTGGCCATTTGATTCTAAACTCTGTATTCTCAGTTAAATCTTTAGACATTAGTTCTACTGTAGTTGAAATTTTGTTTTGGGTTTCAATGATACCGAAGTAAGCCCAGGTCCCGATCGCGACGAGACAA
>Ga0208790_1000956_pt1 | contig 13046 bp, 13 predicted proteins | sample 10_taG_FD_184083 | JGI IMG/M metagenome (GOLD analysis project Ga0208790, IMG submission 184083) | Marine viral communities from the Subarctic Pacific Ocean - 10_ETSP_OMZ_AT15264 metaG (SPAdes) (version 2) | ecosystem: Environmental > Aquatic > Marine > Oceanic | place: Pacific Ocean | collected... | reverse complement strand
TTCCTCTAGTATCCCATCTAAAAGTGATATAATTTTATTGTTCTTCTCAACTTGTTCTCTCACAAGCTTGTTTTCCGATAGTGCCATGAAAGCATTTGGGGTAGACGGCTCCGACACAATATCAAAACAAATTAGCTGAAAATCATCTTCAACAATTGTTTTTCCCATCTGTTCTTTAACAGACCCCATCCCGCGGGAGGAGATTCCAGTCTTTACTCCCGACTCTACAAGGGCGCGGAGGATCTGGCCCGACGGAGTATCGAGGACCTTAATTTTGCCCATCACCGATGGCCCATCCATCCACACCTCAGTTACCATATGAGAAACATTAGCGAGGTTAATGATAGAAGAATCAGGATGGTCTAGCTCGCCAAGGGCCCGGTTGTCTTCTACTATTTTTCCATACTTTTTTACTTCTCGCACCATGACAGCATGCGGGTATACTCGTCCGTTGCCATTCTGAACATCTGCTTCTTGCAATTTGCCAGTCAACATCATACCACCATTGTGAACGAAGCCTTTCTCCGCTTCCGTCAGTAAGTCCTGACAGACGCCGCCTTCGCATAATTCATAGTATTCTCGTAGAAGTTGTGCCATAATTTATTCTCTCAATTTAACGTGGGGGCTTTCACCCCCACAGATAGTCAGCTACCGGAGCAGCAACGTCGAACTGGTTGGATCATCCATTTTTTCATGATTGCTCACCTCCTTTATGGACCACTCGGATCCCGTAATCATCCACCAACATACTCAAAAAGTACGAGGTTCCAGCACTAATACAACCGCACATGAACGCTGTCATGGGCTGATTGCTAAAACTAAATAGTTCTGTATATGGACTTATGCCCCACAGAAACACACCAACCCAGAATCCCATACACAGGTGGCAATGGAATAATCTTCCTAGGCCTCCCCACGCACAGCACTTGGGCCTAATCTTATTAAAGATTGATCCGTGTATAATAATAAATGTCATGCCGTATGCGGCAAGTATAAAATGTAGTAATTCCATAACTAGGCTATTCTTGGCCCACCCTTCCAGTACCGGATATTTCTGCGCCGGCGGCTTCCGAACCCACAGCATCTACAACAGCAGAAATACAGTCCACGGCGCCGGCGGCACATCCGGCTGCCACGCCGGCGGTCGAGAAAAGCATCATGCCCAGTTCGGGACTGCCAGCCAGAGCCGCGGCTAATGCACCCAGCAACATGGTTATGCCCCCTAAAGGTAAAATCTTTTTAACCTTTGGGTTATTCAAAATTTCATCCGTGCCCAGAATACCTCCAGTTACCAATTTATCCAACACCTCAACCTCAGAAAGGTCAGGTGTTTCTTTTTTTTGCTTTTCTATCTCTGCAGGGAGCTGATTCATTACCTCTGCAGCTGCTTTTATTTCCGGATCGGAGACCAAAATACGCAACAACTGAGCTAACTTCTCTTTGTCTTTCTCTTTGGACGCCTGCTGCACCAGAGCGAGTGCCTGTTTGGGATCCTTCTTAAGGTCCATCACAGCTTTGTCACTATTCTCCAACAGAAGATCTAGCGGATCTATACTCTGTTCTACAAACTGGTTCCATCTTTCCATTATGAGTTTCATCTCGCCCATGTTCTAGTACCTATTTCTGAGTGGAGAGTAGTAGTAGCCCGGGCGCATGGAGCCCTTCTGCGCATATTGCGGAACTTCGCCATACTCTGTTGAATCGCGGTCATCCGGATGGGTGTACATGTCTTCAAGCTCTTTCTCATATTGATCGGCAACTTGCTCGTGCTCAGCTTCGTGACCAATAAACTCTGAGATAACATATACGGCAGCTTGTAACGAATTTATTTGTTCGCTATCGAGCACCACTCCCTCTAGGGAACGAAATACATTGCCGCCCTGGATGGTCGCGCGGTCAATAACTCCCCTGTCCGCAAGAAGTTCTAAAAGTCTATTTTGAAAATCATACACATCTTCTGTTGCTGTTGTCTTGGGGAAAGTTACAACCTTCATCTCTTCTGGCATCACTGCAATATCAATCTTTTTGTGATCCATAATAAGAAGAGAACCATCAAGCGCCTTGCGAGCGTTAAGTTCTACAGTTGTTTGGGGACCCCCTATCTTAATTGTGATCATTTTGCTGCTAGCTCCTGAACTAACTCTTGTGTTTTTAGAACCTTGTTGAGGTCAACTTCAGTGAACTCGCGCTTACGAAACCCCTCAAGATATTCCATAACATCGCCAACCTTTTGTGAAATGAGAGGCTCTAGGTCGCCTTTCGCTGCTTTGCTAAGCAAACCCTTAAGTCTGGACAACTCTTCGTTAAGATAAAGTCGAAGCTCAAACCCATCATCTGCGAAACTTGTAATATATCTATTTAATAAGTCTTTCTGCTCTTGAATTAGATCACCATACTTTTCATTAAACTTTTTAATAAAGGAGCTATAAGTCAAATTATCAACAGACTTCATTCCCCCCGACTCTACTATCGTGTGTTTCTCGCTCATTCTATCAATAATGGCCTGTTCAAATAAAACTTTCTTTTTAACTGCTGTTTTGGAGCTAAAAATAGCACTAACGGAAGCAAGAGACTTAAAGTTTGGAACAAAGTTGCTCCACACTTCGGCGCCCAATCCTTTATTAATGGCACCTATAATTCGTGACTGCGCATTAAAAATCGTATTCTCATCTAATTTAGAGCGAGCCTCTTTGGTTTCTTGAAGTAATCTTTCGGCAACTTTCATATGTATATTCTGAGTGTCGAGTAAGGTCCCATATAATTCAAGCTCGCGAGCCAATGTTTGATTTTTGGTGAAGAATTCTTTTAGGATTGAAACAATTTTATTTTTTCTTTCAACATTTTTATCTATAATAGCTTTTGTAAACTCTAATACGAGCGCCTCATAAATAAATGCTGTGTTACGCTTCTTGTTATGTTTCATCCTTTTCAACCTCTTTTTCTTCTAGTTGTTTAATAATCTGCCTAACTTGGGCCGTATTCTCCATCAACTTTCTTTCGCTATCATTATAAATAGATGACTTCTGTTCTTCCAGACCAAATCGTATATCAGCAATGTATCCTTGTGGGCGTTTTGCGCGCGATGACCTACCTCGAATCGCTTCTGGGTTTGCTGTTGCGCGGGCCTGACGAATTCGTGGACCGAGAGCTCCCTTTCGACGAGAATCGGATGGGACCGGGGTGTAACTACTCTTTTCATAAACATGGTCTTCTCGTCTAGCGGGAGCAGTAAGAAGTGGAGATTCTTCTTCACCCCCAGCTGCCTCTTCGCCACCTAGCTCTAAGTCCCCCAATCCTTCTTCGCCACCCAGGTCCCCCAATCCTTCTTCGCCACCCAGGTCCCCTAACTCTCCGCCGAGCGCATCTTCCGCGCCCTGTTCGATAACAGCCTCAAGTGACTGTTGATATTTACGATCATAAAATGTTTCTCTCTGGTTTCTAAGGAATTCTTCATCCGACATCCCTAAAATATTTTTAGAGACCCATTGTTTGCTATAAACTCCTTCGGGGATTGCATTCGCTACATCAAACTTAGATCTCATATATTCAAGCTGTTGTAGCTCTGCCAGTCGAGATGGATTATTCAACGATAACGCAAACCCTAGTAAATCTTCCCCCCTAAAACCTATGGTATAAAGATGCACTACGGCCATTTTCTCAAGTTCAGATAAGAAAGCCCTTTGAAGCCTTTGAATCGTTCTTGCGAAACGAATATCTTTTTGTGCCAGAGTTGTTTTATCTTCTTCAGCGCCTTCTAAATTCGTGAGATATGCTTGAGGTATTTTAATAGCCGAGAACAATTTGTCTCTCATATATTTAACATCTTCAATATCATCAAGATTCTTGGCACCCTGTAAAGAAATAATATCAGAGCCCACACCTCCTCGCATAGGGATAAAGTAATCTTCTTCAAGAGATAGGGGGTTATAACGAAGGTCTACGCGTCCTGTTGTCGCGTCGACTAATGAGTTACGCTTCATCTCTGTTTTTACTTTTTCCATATATTGCGGGACATCTTGTGGTGGGATATTACCAACATCAATCTTAAATACTCGACGCTCTGGGGCTCGAACGACTCGATAGGCAAGCATTGCATCTTCAATAAGAACAAGCTGGCGCCAAATACGACGAGCAGGCTCTAGAACTGACGTGCCATATGGGGCATTTTTGTCGTTCCCGAGGACCCGGAAATGAGCAACCTGCCAATTTTCGAAAGACATGCCGGCGCCGTTCCATTGGAATTGAACATAATTTGGGTTTGTTGGGTCTTGTCCTTCCAATCTTTCGATTTCACTATTTGGAAGGCCAATAACAGATTTAATACCGAGCTTTTCATCAACATCTAAATAAAGAAAAAAATCTCCGTATTTACACATGGAGCGGGCCCACCCAAATGCATTGAATTCAATATTAAGAGCATCATAAAACAAAGATTCAAGAATAGTTTTAATTTCTAAATTCAAACACTTAACAGTCAATAACTTGTTAAATTCGTTTGCCGTCGACATTTCGTCCGCATAAATATCTAATGCCGACGCAATCTCTGGCATGTACTCCATCTGGTCAAAATCAATATAACGCTCATTGCGGTTTTGATTCCGCATCGCATACGATGAAAGTACATTATAGTTTTGTGATAGATTGTTATCTGCTCGTTGGAACTCTTGGCCGCTCATCGAGCGGAATCGATAACGATATTTGTCCATATCGTTGCGACGTTCTTGCCGCGCAATCTGAGCTCGATAATTTATAATAGGCCCAGATAAAAGCCTAGTTAATCTCTTAAAGAGGGGAGCTGCTGGATTTCTTGGATTATTCTCGTTTTTAGCCATTTCTTAACCCTTTATTAGCGCAATATACTGACGATTAAATTCTTGCGCTTCTCCTGTTCTTTGATTTTCTTTCGTCATTTGATGTCCTTGCATACCAGGAATGCTGGTAGAGATATTTGTCTGTGATGTGGAGATAGAAGATATAAATTGTTTACTATATTCGACACTCTTTTGACTTTCAACAATTACGGTATCCCTCACCCAACATCCAATTGCAAATGATATAACCAAATCGTCATTGTAGCTTCTCATTGCCTGTGGGCGCCCAGACTGCCAAATGAATGTTTTCATTTCAGAAAGCAGCCGATTGGAGTTGATTGTAATTAGTTTATTTCTCATAAACTCCTCCATCTTTGCTACAATCAAAGGGCGCGTTTTGGAAGAGGTTGTAAAGCCTGGGATAGAATTTGATTGCCATTGTGCCGTGACCGGGTCGACGTATTGATGATCTCCCTTGGTTGAGTGATATAGGTTAGGATAACCTTTATCTAGAAGTTTTTTAAGTACTGCGTATCCTATATTGTTGTTTTCTATGACCAACATAGGGTTCCCATACTCGGTAGCCACATTATACAAAATGTCGGCGAAATCATCAGGAGTAGGTTTGCCAATATATTCCCCAACCACTTCCATGGTCTCTAGTTCAAATACGTGAAAAGCACTGTTATCCTTTCCATCCCCCCGGGCGACGTCGGCAACGATTAAGTAAGGTTTTTCCGGATCGTGTTGTTTCCAGATCCAGTAATTTCTATCGAAACCAGTTCGGTATTGGGGCGCCGAGGTTCTCTCCAAATACCACTGTAGATCGTCTGGGTGGATGACCGTCTCGCCAGAAACATTAAAATTGCATTCTAATTCTTGAGCAACTTGTCGCTTAGACATATTCTTGGTCTCTTTTTCAAACCAAGCTTTATCTCTATCTGGGTGTTCGTCCCACAATAAAGTTGTCATATAAAAATCGTTTGTTCCGTTCTCGGCCTCAACGCAAGTTTGGTGGAACCAATTACCCACCCCATTTGGAGTAGAAAGGGCAATGCAACGCCCTCCGGTTGATAATGTAGGGTAAAGAGCGGTCCATAGCTCTCCTAGTTTTTCAACGTGAGCGGCTTCGTCAACAACTAGTAAGGAAAGAGCTTCTGAGCGGCCCGCGTCAGCGGACGTTGAAGAGCCTTTAATTTGAGATCCGTTCGAAAGTTCGAACGAAGTTCTGTTGTCAATAGTAATTTCTGATATTCTCATCCAAGGCGGCAGATGTTTAATTATTGCTTTTACCTTTTTTACAAGATTTGTAGCAGTTTGTAATTTAGTCGCAACAACAAGAATATTTTTATCACGGTGGAAAAGCATTAGCCAACTAATATATGCTGCTGTGATTGTCGAAATGCCCAGCTGCCGAGCCTTAAGAATAACATTGAAGCGATAATCGTTAAAGTCCTTAAGTAACTCCTGCTGATAGTTGTATGCTTTAAACGGAATAAGGCCCTTCTGGGGATGAGAAATGCGACAATAATTCATTGTAAAATAAACTGGGTCTTTGCCGGCCTTTATGACCTCTCTTAAAATCTCTTGTTTTGTTAGGGTGTTCCCCATAGCATCTGTTATTTGCCTTTGCGAGTATCATTGGACGGGCGCTTGTTCTTGGGCCCCAGAGATAACCAGTCTTTATAGGCCTTGTCTAAGCGTTCTTCGTCGCTTCCGGCTTCGACTTCTCCAACATCTTTTAAGCCACCAATTCGATAATCACAGTGGGCCTGGACGTCTGTCCGATAATTTGACATGCGCTGAACTAAAATGTGATGGTCTCCCTCTTTTGTTAGAGCGAGCGTATCGCCGGTAATAGACTTATATTCTTTTTTAAGAAATTTTACAATGTCCTGTAGGTGTCGAATAACATCATTCTCAAAACCTTTATCCTTAACGTCTTTAATTCTTGTTTCTGCTTGATATTTTATCCTTAGAATAGGTCCGTGAAAAACCACCCCAAAGCCATCCATCACACGACGATCGTGGATATAATGCCCGTTTTCTCTTTCCAGGCCGGCCGAGCGCGCTTTGCCGTCTGTTTGTAAAGACTCATCATGAGCCCCATCATATGCGTTGGCCGCGGCCTGGTTAATTCCTTGAATGATTTCATATACTGTAGCCATTTTATTCTTCCTTATTCGGTCTCCAACCGGTTGCCCATCTTTCTTCCCGCATGTCGATATATTGTATATAGCACCCGAAGCAAGCGTCGAACTTATTCATATACAAATCATCTCGCGGATGAAAAGAATATTTTTCACAAACAGGACAAGTCCTATTATGGTCTCTAGTAAGTAGTTTTTTGTTTATTAAAAATCCGTCTTGTTCCACTTTGTCTTGGGATTGAGCTAGTTTGGAAAATTTACGTTGCTCCTCTAGGGACTGAGTGATGTAATTTTTTTCTTTGTTCTCGTCCCAAAATCTGCGAGGATTATTAATTGTTTCTTCCCCGTACTTTTGAGCAATTGCTTTTTCTAATTTGGGGATATAGTTAGGGTCCTTGTTGGTCATGACATAATCTCGGCATTAGATGCGACAGCAATTGCTTCCATTATAAAGGGCGGGTACGAGGCCGTGGTGGTGTCGGCAACACCGCCCCCGGCGCCGCCCCACTTTAAATACGCGGTGCCCGAGCGAATTGCGGCACCCAAATAATAAGTGGTTGACGTTCCGGGAGTGAGGCCATCAACAAGCCATTCAACATGAGTAACCGAATCTGCCGCGCTGTTGCTGGCCGTTCCAGTGAGGAGTACTCTCTTTTGATATTGGTTGCCTAAAAATGTCCCGTTCAAAGCAGTACATAGCGCAAATAAAATTGTATTCGCGTTGGAAACGTCAATAGTAACCTGGACTCTGATGCGAACCTGTCCACTTTGGGGTACCACGAATTCCACCTTACACACACCATAACCATCGTTGTCGGCAGATGGGTGCCACTCTGCGGCCGTCGAGGGCGCGGACGATAGCGTCCAAGACCATGGGCCCGGGAGGTCCGCGTCGAGGTAAGTTTCTCCTATCACCAAGCCGCCGACTTGTTCGAAGTCTACAGGAGCGATGACGCCCTGCTGGCCTGGATCAACGCGCGCAGGGACAGCAAGATCGGCAACGGTTAAATTCGAAACGTACGCAAAGTCCAATAAGTCCACTTTGCGCAGATATTTCTGAATGAACGCCAGCAGGCGGCTTCGAGTTCCTGCCTCGGGTATACTCACTTAACAATCTCCGTTGACAATGCAAAGATTCCCAACGAAGCAAGTGTTCCAATCCCGAACCCCAGAGCAACCATCCAAGGTTCTGAATTCGGATTCTGTTTTAAAATTAACTCCTGCAATCTATCGTTCTCAGATGTTTTCAAAATCATCATCGATTCATATTTATCTTTCCACGATGTAACTTCGATATCTTTATAATCTAATTGAAGCTGAAATCTTTCTTCTTGTATCTTAAGCTCATATTCAATCCTCAGATCACATTCTGTATCTTCAAATTTCTTTTCAATAACGATTTTGGCTGCAGCATCAAAAGATAATAAAATTCCATCAAAGGGGGCGGGGTCCCCCGCTTCGAGTGCTATAATATCATATTCGGGCGTTAACTCACTAACTTCTTCGGCAACAACAATTGCCGGACAAATCAAAAATGAAATTAAATAAAGTGATAATATTTTCTTAACCATATTCTAGTCCAAAAGCTTTTGCTATCTCTTTGGATAACTTTTCAGGATCATTATAGCTTTCTTCAACCAGTTTTTTAAGCTCTGCTTTTTTTTCCTTGTCAAGAGTTTCGCCTCTTTTGGCAAATTCCTCTTCCAGTTCTCCCATTCGCTTCAGGTGCTCTTTTAGTCTCTCATTCTTTTCAGATATTTCTGTATTGTGAATATGACTAAGAGTCTCCATCTCCGCGTCGTGTGCGTCGCGTTTAATCTCCGATAGGTCCAGAAGCGAAGCGATATAGGCTCCGTTCCTGGTTAATAAATAAAGTAGGAACGCAGCGAGGAGACCCAACACCATTATCGTAACCCACCAAAACTTTTTGACATAAAGATAAATTTTCTTGGCTACTAATTTAGCTTTTAACCACATCACTATTTAACACCCCTCAGGCGCGCGACAGTATCCACAACGGTTTGGCCTCCGATATAGACACAAGTGATAGTCACCCAATCGCTGGATGCTAAGTCCGCAAACAACAAAAGACCCGTCGCTGTGGTCCATGCTAATAATTTACGAGAGACGAGCTTGTTTAGGCTCTTGTCTATTATATGTCTCATTATACTAAACTCCTTTATATAATTAGATGAAGCGTAGAAGTATGTCTAAACAACTTTTTAAATTTATTGGTTGACGTGTGCGTAGCCGCTAGACTTATCAATAGTTATCTCCACGTCAACGATGTCCTTTAAAGAATCCACGTGAGATATAAGAATGACTGTCTTAAAATACATCTTGATCAATTGAAGGATTCTAATAAATCCCTCCATGTTGTCTGCATCTAGAGCTGTGCCGGGTTCGTCGAGAATAAAGATATTACCTTTGGGCATCGACGACACCGATAAAAGAGCAAGACGTATCGCCATGGCGGCCACCGTCTTTTCGGCGCCCGAGCCCATTTCAATAGGCCGCGGCTCGTGTGTGGGGTGCTTAATAAGAATATCGAGTTTACGTCCGTCCTCTTGGAAAAAGACTTCAAAGTCAACAATATTAGAAATAACTTTTGCAACCTCTTCGTTAATTACTGGTAGTCGTTTTTTGATAATATCGTAAGCAATCCCGTTAGAATGCATACAACGCATGAATAAATCATAGGCCGCATATTCCTCACGAATATTTAAAAGTTCTACTTTTCTTTCTTTTAGCGACTCAACCTTTTGTTCGAGGGACCCAATGGACCGATGATACTGGTTGATGGACTCTTCATGTTCCACAGCGGAGCCTTTAATAGAGTCAACTCTCTTTTGAACTTGATTTCGAAGCGTTAGTAAATTTTCAATATTTTGAATTAATTCTTTTTTTTCCTCAAACAAATCTATCTTCTTATTTATCTCGGAAAAGTTATTCCTATGGCTTTTAATCTTGGAATAAAGTTTCTCAATAGAGACCTTATTATCTCGCTTTTCAATCTCAAGATTGTTCTTTTTTATAATAGTGTTATTATATTTGTCAATCAGTCCTATCATCTCTGATGAGTTAACTGAGACAACTTTAGTCTTGTACTCTTTTGCTTTTTCTATCTTGCTAACAATTTCAACCTCTAGTGAGGGAATCTCGATAGCCGCCTGGTGGGCGTCCTTAAGGAATGAACATTGCGGAAATTGTTTACCGCAGGGTACTTCATCTAGCAACTCTATTTTCTTAAACATAGATTTATAGTCATTGTCCAGCAGGCGCGCACGATTTACAGTATTATCATATAATTGTTTAAAATCGTCATATTCCTTTTTTTGCTCCAACAGTTCTTCAATATCTATCGCAGTTAGAAAATCATCATATTCCTTGAGTTCTTTTTCATATTCAACATTTTCTTGCTTTAGCTCCACAATATTAACATTTGTGCTTTCGATTCGATCTTCCAGTGAGGCTCGAGTTTCTAACAAAGCCTTAATGTCCAAACGCTCCGCAGGAATAGAATCAATTTGATCAGTTAAAGATATATATTCGTTTTCTACCTCCAGCAACTCTTGTCTTAAATGTTCCGAGGTGGCAATTTCCACATCCAGTTCTTTTTGTGCCTCCGTCTGGTGAAGTTCGGCAATTGCAATATCTTTATCATAGTCCGCATCCCCAAGACGTCGTAGAACGCCTTTTAAGTCAGAGGAATCTTCGTGAGCCGCCTTAAACTTCCTCTCAAAAATATCTAAATCCAAGAACTTAGCAAGAATTTCTTTCCGACGTGTCGAGCCTTCCTTAATGAACGATAAATTATCAAGCTGGCTAGACATGGACGTTAGCAAGAAATCCTCAACTGTCCCAAAACGCTTGCGGATATGGGCGTCAGTTTCTACTCGACTTAGCCCATTAAGACTTGTGGGCGTCCCTACGTCCGGGTCAATGCCTGAAAAATCTAAGTTTGTCCTGGCCTCATTGGTTACGGTACCCTTAAGCTTCTTCACATATTTTTCAGAGGATCTCTCAATCGTATAAGTTTTATCGCCTACTTGAAGTTCGGCAACTCCTCGACAATCCTTTTTATTCTGGTTTATGAGATTATAATTCTTTCGTTCATTCTTCGACGTTGTGTTAAACAAAGTATATAAAAGTCCGTCAATAATGCTAGACTTTCCAGAAAAGTTTTTTCCAAAAATTCCAACAATACCATTTAAATTTGAAAAATCAATACTATTGCCTTTACCATAGTTAAATAAATTGTCCCACTCAAACCGATTAAGACTCCAATTAATGTTGCGGGCCACTTCTTCAGTTTCTTCAATCTGAGAATTATACTTGCGGTTAAGCTCAAACACTCTCTCTAGAATCTCCTCGGAAGGCTCATAATCCGTGAGATATTCTCGAATAAGGTTTTCCTGAACTCCTTTGTCTCGCAAGTTCTCAATTTTAAAATTCTTTCCAATTGCTACTGTGCCTCGCTCTCCGGCGGCTCGGTTCAGGAAAGTAATGCTTTCAGGTTTAAACCGATGCTTTGCAACTTCAACAGCCTTTCTCATAATATCTAATGGCAGGTTGTTGTTGCTCACGAGACGCAAACGGGCGCCGGGGGCCATCTTGGTTCCCTTCGGCATACGCCCCTTTGGTGTGAGTTCGATTGTTACGAACGGCTTCGGGTTGAGTAAAACATGATGACTCACGCGAAATGTTTCTTTGTCTTCAATTTCCCAAATCAGGAAACCCTTGTCGTTTGTCTCACCGTGATTCTGCTGAACAGTTGAGCCAGCATATCTCACGCGGCCATCTGCATCGAGGATTTGATTGGTCTTGTGAATATCGCCAAGCAACGCATAATCATGGCCCCCAAAAATTCCTACGTCGTGATCACCGTGAGTCATAACCCAGCCAGTGTCAGTTTTGACCCCAGATACAGAGCCATGATACAAAGCAATATTAATTCTGTCAGGGTCACTCGGCGCTACCCAATTCTCCTCATCAAAAACCGATAGCACGTTGAAGGCGATGTGCGGCCCTACAAGGACTTCTCCGGCTTCCTTGAGCAGATGTAGGTCCGGTAGGTTCAAAGCCTTCACAATTGGCGACAGGGCGTCCTGACGGGTGCTATTCTTTAAGTTGCCGTCGTGGTTGCCCAAGATGATGTAAGTTGGCGCGATTGATGCCAGATTTGAAAAGAAGTCGGAGCAAAGCTCAACGAACTCTGGTGAAATCTGTGTCTTGGTGTGGGCGATGTCGCCACAGTGTACGATGTAGTCTACGTTTTCTTTTCGTAGTGTTTCGTATAATTGCTCGAAAACAATCTTATACTCGTAATGAAACTTTAAATTTTTTATATGGGTGTCCGCAATATGCGCTATTTTGTACACGTAGTTATCCCCTAGGCTATGATACTAGTATACAGGATGTGCGGGTGGTGTCAAGGATTATTTTTATTTTATAGTTCTATGTCTGCTGCTTCATCAAGAGCATCATTCACCAATTCAAGGAGGTGGTTTCGCACTTCTTTTTCGGCAGTCGCAGCGTCGTGATTCATAACTTCTAGCCCATGCCGCATCTTATCCGCCGCATACTGAACCAATGCCGCATAGGTTGCTTGTTCTGGATCGCGGCCGTAGCCAGCCCAGATCGCCCGCTCCGCATTAGCCGGATCCTCTAAGGGGTTTTCTTCCTCTTCGGTGATGGCTTCAATCTCTTCTTTGATGAGCTGTTTGAGTTTTGTTTTGGTGAGCCTCATTGTGCTGCTCCTTAAGGTTTGTAGGCTATAATTCGAGGGGGCGGGTAGAGCGGCGTAAGTTCTTCGGTATGAAGATTGTAATTGGCGGTAATTTGGATGGACTCGGGCAGCCCTTCCTCAAGCTGACGGGCCAGGAACTGCCCCGCAAACCCCAACTCTTCCTTAAACTCTGGCTTTAATAAAAGGAATCTTTCCGGGCTCTTGTAGCCTTCTTCTTTGTGTTTGACATAGTCTGATGTGTCTATCTTGTCGAGAGGCACACCGGTCACATACGCCACTGGGCGCGAGGGGGAGGACCTGTACATCCCCCCGGAGTATATTAGAAAGTCGTAGCTG
>Ga0208790_1000955_pt1 | contig 13053 bp, 10 predicted proteins | sample 10_taG_FD_184083 | JGI IMG/M metagenome (GOLD analysis project Ga0208790, IMG submission 184083) | Marine viral communities from the Subarctic Pacific Ocean - 10_ETSP_OMZ_AT15264 metaG (SPAdes) (version 2) | ecosystem: Environmental > Aquatic > Marine > Oceanic | place: Pacific Ocean | collected... | reverse complement strand
TTAATTAATCTTGGTTGTTGATTTTTAACTCTCACCCTGTCTTCTTCCACAAATATATCTTCTAATCTTTTTAATAAGTTTCCTGTCTTGACTTTATCCATATCCCAATGATTTCTTTTGCAGAAATTATAAAAGTCTTCCATTCTAAAATAAGTAAATTCTCTTTTGTCATCTGTGTAGGGAAGTTTATTAAAAATATCATCCATTGTTCTTGCTGATTGTCTATTTGTTGTCCAGTCTTGAAGTAAAGCCGTTAATTCATTAGTTGGATCTAAAGATTTAAGAGGTTCTATTTCTTGTAAATTTTGCATTAAAGGTTTTAAAAATAATTCTTTCCAATCTTTTGGTTTTGGAACTGGCACAACTAAATTAGCTTGATCTAAACAGGCTAAAGCAAATAAAGGTGAACTATAAAGTTGTTCTGTTTTTAATTCGATCCGCGTTTCACTGACATCTAAAAACCATTGAGGGGGTGTTGATGTATACTTCGTTAAGTTTCCCAACATCGGCATTTGTTCTTCACCAAATCCGACACCAAATCGTTTTGTTCTACAGAGTCGTGATTGACAGACCGCGTTAATAGGTGCGTCTTTACATCTATATTTATCGTATCCTTTACGACTTACTGATTTAATTAATTGTTGAACTTCACCATTACTTAATGGAGGATTCATATATTGTTGATTCGCTTTTACTAAATCATCTTGCCAAGAATCTGGTTTCGCTTGTTTATAATAAACAGCTACATTAAATAAGGCATTGTTTCTTGCTCCTTCTCCAAAACCTTCCTTGGCTAATTGATTTAGACAAGGAGGTCCTAGAGGAAACGCTTCTTCTATTTTTTTCTCTTCGACTTCAATTTTCTCCACCTCTTGCCTTCCGCAAGCCAGAACATCATAGAGCTGATAAAATTCCTCAAGTGTACTAGCGGAGCCATTATCGTTGAAAGCATATCGTAGTCCTTCCATTCCATTAAAGTAGGGTAAGTTTAAGAAATTACCTGTGTCCCCACGTTCCACAAGTATTTCTGTTTGTTTAGGGAAGATTTCGCAACCTTCATAACCTAAAGTTTTTGAGATTTTTTTTAAGGTACTCTGCATTAAAGATGCAGGAATAAATTCTTTGGTAAATAAAAATACGTGAGCACCGCCTGATTTAGAACGGCATACGATGAGTGGAAGTTTTAACTTCCGAATAGTCTGAACAAGAGAATGATGTTTAAGATTATAAACGTCGATATCAATACAACCCCAACAACAGCTATTATCTTCTCGAATTGGAATGATTCCCAAAGCTGGTGGATTACCGGCGAGATGGTCTTCCCATAGTTTGTCTGTAACATTTTTTCGAACAATAAAAGCTTTACCTTTAAGTTTACCATTACTTCCTCGGTCACCCTTTTGATATTGTCCATATGCTATTGTTAGTCCACTAAATATTTTTTTGAATTTCTTCATATACAACTTTCTTCCTTCTTTGTAAAGAGCCCGACTTCATAACTGCCCACATTAATCCATTGGGCTCTTTTTAAATTTAATACGGTGTTGCCGTATTAGACTTCTCTTCTACATCAGCCTTTGTTTGCACATTTCCTTTAGATACATTGCCTCTAAAATCCTTTGCACTTAAGTACAAAGTCTTATCAGCTTGATCTAATATTCTATCCATTGTCACAACCCAGCCGTACCAAGAACCTTTATCGTTCTTTTGTAGTGTAGATGCTAGATTATAAACAACCCCGTGCATAGGAGGGATTGCAAATCCTCCTTTTCCATCAGCCATTTGAATGGTTTTCATCATTGAATTCCATTTTTTGCTGACGTTCAGTTGAGTTGATTTCATTGTAATCAACGCAGGAGTATAAGCCCCTGTTTTTGACTGAACCATTACGTAGTAAGATGCTGTTTCTTCTAAATAATTACCATTTGGTAATCTAATTTTAGAACCATCTCTCTTACCAGTAGCGATTACCGGACTGTTCGGTAGATGAATTGCCACAGGCGCACCTGGACCATCCCCTCTATCCGACCATTCTGGATAATCTTTCTTGTAGTAACAAGGAATAACCTTGATACCTTTCTTACCATCGAACAAGTCGTTGGTAACAGTATTATAGATCATACCTGGTCTGGCACTCTCTATAAACTTTGCATCCCCCTGCGTTACTTGAGGGGAAAGCTGTCCTAGGATTCTGAGAAATGGTAACGCAAGATCATCCTGCGTCATATTTTCAAAACCTTTGGAAAGATCATTTCCGAATAACGAAACTGATCCATTATGTTTAGCTTTTATGTCATTAGCCATTATACATTCTCCATTAGTTATTTCCGGGTTATTTTAGTTTTGTCTTTAATCCAAGTACTAAAGACTTCAGAAGGCATATCGAGCCCGGACTCGATACGCTCTCTGAATAGGGCAGTTAATGTATTCCAAGACACATCAGATTTCTGCTGTGGATCAAAACCATTAGCTACCGCAAGGTCCAACAATTGTTGCGCCTTGTCATCTTCTCCACGACCAAAAGTTACTGAAACATTATTTTTAATAATATCTCCTAACTGGTTGTCTCGAAGCCATTTATAGCACTGTACTCTTTTTGAATCATCTTTCGGAAGAGTACATCTATATTCTTTTTTAACAGATACTGAAGAACCATCAGCAAGTTTAAGCGAAGTTAAACCTTGCTCGGCTAATAATTCTGGAATCACTCTTGATCCAATATCATCAGCTTTAGTTTTCAGATCTTTTAAATGTTGTTCTGCTGATTTAATCATATCTTCTGTATCTTTCAACTTTTGACATTCATCAGCTAAGTTTGTTACCTCTACGCTGTCTAAAAGATCCTTAGAATCTTTTACCATCTCATCTCTTATATTAAAGGCCCCATCACCTTTAAATATTTTTACTTTGTCGTTACTCATTGTTATCCTTTCTGATACATATCTACTTCAAGCGGATAGTATCGGTATTCACGTTTGTCCCACTTCAACATATTAAACTGTCCATTCGTTACATCACTTACAGCTGCAGTGGATATACCTATTATTACAGGATCTCCTACTGCAAGTAAATAATCTTCCTTGCGAAAGTCTTGTAAATTTTTTTTCATCTTCTGTACATAAGGTGCAGTAGACAAAATAGCTTGGTCCCTATTGGGTAAGCATATTACAAGATAACCATAATCAGACGCACTTAATATATTAATGTTAGGCGCTGGTTGTTGAATCACATAAACAAACTTCTCGTTAGGGTTGTTTTTATGAAATTCTAAAAACTCCTCTAAAGACTTTGGTTTATATAACTCAAATATTTTATTTTTCATTTCTTACTTCTTGACAAACATATAATAGTTCTTATATAAGAAGTCAAGACTAGAAAGTAGAAAAATGAAATATAAATTTAAGACACCGCCTTATAAGCATCAATTAACTGCGTTAGAAAAATCGTGGGATAAAGATGAATATGGCTATTTTATGGAAATGGGTACAGGTAAATCAAAAGTATTGATTGATAATGTTGCTATGCTTTATGATAAGGGTCGTATAAATGCGGCGCTTATTATAGCACCTAAAGGTGTTTATAGAAACTGGTTATCACAAGAAATTCCAAATCATTTACCTAGTCATATAGATCATAAAACGGTACTATGGACTGCTTTAACATCTAAAACAAAGGATAAAGAGTACCAAACTATATTAAAAACTGATTTTGACCTTCACATCCTTCTGATGAATGTTGAGGCACTATCAACTAAAAAAGGTGTAGAGTTTGCTGCGAAGTTTTTAAGATGCCATAAAGCTTTAATGGCTGTTGATGAATCTACAACCATTAAAAATCCCCAAGCTAAAAGAACTAAAAGTATTTTAACATTAGGAAAGATGGCCAAATTTAGGCGGATTTTGACAGGTTCTCCTGTTACTAAATCTCCGTTAGATTTATATAGTCAATGTAATTTTTTAAATGAATTTCTTTTAGGATTTACTTCTTATTATACGTTTAGAAATAGATATGCAGTAATGTTAGATAGAAATTTTGGAGGAAGAAGAGTGCAAATTGTAGGGAGTTACCAACGCTTAGATGAATTAGCGGAAAAATTAAAACCGTTTTCTTATCGAGTTTTAAAGGAAGATTGCTTAGATTTACCTCCAAAGATATATATGAAGAGAGAAATTGAATTAACCGATGAACAGAAAAAGGCTTATTATACTATGAAATCCGCGGCCCTCGCTTCTGTAAAAGGAAAAATTTCAACAGCGCCTCACGTCTTAACACAACTGATGCGTCTACACCAAATCTCGTGTGGCCATTTCAAGGCAGATGATGGAACCATCCAAGAATTTAAAAATAAAAGAATGGAAGAATTACTTGATTTACTTGATGAAATGGAAGGTAAAGTTATTATTTGGGCTAACTATGTCTATGATATTAAGCAGATTGTTAAGACCATTAGTGAAGAATATGGCGAAGATTCAATAGTACAATATTATGGCGAAATCGAGTCTAAAAAAAGGCAAGAATATATTGATAAATTTCAAGATCCTAAATCTAAAGTAAGATTTTTTGTAGGTAATACTCAAACGGGGGGTTATGGAATTACTTTAACCGCTGCCAGTAATGTTATTTATTATTCTAATAGTTATGATTTAGAGAAAAGATTACAATCAGAAGACAGAGCACACAGAATCGGTCAGAAAAAAGCGGTGACCTATGTGGATCTGATTACTAAAGGAACCGTTGATGAAAAAATTGTAAAAGCTTTAAGAAAGAAAATTAATATTGCTTCCGCTATTATGGGGGAAGAATTAAAAGAGTGGATATGAAGTACGTGATAATTTTATTATTAAGTACAACAGGTTTAGAACAAATTAAATATCCTCTTAAAAAAAGTTTTTTAGAAAAATACCCAAAAGAGTATTCAGCGTTAGCGTGTGGAGATCAAGCGGAAGAATGGCGTTTAAATAATACCACTTATTATGATCATAAAAATAATGATGCTAAACAACAAGGTAATTATACTAAGGACGGAAAATTAATGATTGGTAGTCTATGTGAATAAGGTGGGATTTTCTGGGATGAGCTAATTTTTCCGCAAAATTAGAAATGGGTTTAGATATCTTGTAATCCCGTTTCGCGGTTCAAATATTTATATTCGATTTTGTGAATGTCAAAGTCATCCATAATTTTTTTACAGATTTCTGTATGTTTAAATTCACCACACGAATAGATATCAAATTGCATTAGAGCTGGGTGAGGTTCATCCCATACGTGCATTACAATGTGAGAAGTTTCGATGACAGCGATACCCGTGATGCCTCGGTTGCCTTTCATATCACAGTACTTTACATAAGGACCCATCATTACTTTCATATTGATGGAGTCAATAAATTCCATTAACCAATTTTGAAGCTGCTCTTCGTCTAAGGGAGGTTTGATGGCTTCAGCACGGATTATCAGATGCTTATGCACCAACAAACTATTTTTCATTGCGCTAGATCTCTTCGTATTGAGTCTTGCCAGCGTCGTTTCGGAAAGCTCTTAACGTTTGTTTACGATTACCATCTTCATTAAATGACACGTGGATCCAGCCGCTGTCCGGCGCTCCAGTGTAAAATTCTAATATGGCTTGATCAAATTCTAGGTTGTCAACGATCCAGTTAAAGAGTTTATTGTTGTCGATACTATAACATTCGAAGTCGGCCGCCTGGCCACGCGCGTGTTGACTGGTAATTTTTGAGCCGATGGCTTGACACAGCGCTTGGCTACGATAGCCCGACGATATACTGACTACTCCAAATTCATCACGAACTTTTTGTAGTACATTGGTACAAAGTAATTTTAAATTTTCTATATGTTCTTCTGTAGGTTCATTAGAGATGCCTTTACGCTCCGCGGTCTGCGACTTGGTAAGCTCTCTTAGGGAAAAGTTTTGGCTGAGGTTCATCCTATTAGCCTTTCTGCAACGAAGAGTACTGCAGTTCCCGCAACAGTTAAAAGAACCCAATAGACTTTGTCTATCTTACCGCCCAAATTTTCTACATCTTCGTGTACGTGCGCTAAATCTTTCTTAACTCCGGTAATGTGTCCATAAAGTGACACGATATGTTCTCTTGTTGTCTTAGGTTTCATTCCCATTAGGTGGTCCTTGTTATATTATTTTTAGGTCTTTGCAACTGCATTTTATTTTGATTCTTTTGTCTAGCCATAGCTTTATATAATGGTTGACCTTCTAATAAAACTTCTTCACTCAATGTTAAACCGCTGGCTGGATTAATGTTTAAATTCCCACCAAACTGAGTTCCTGTTGCTAGGTTTGGATTAGGTAAAGGTGGTAATTGAGTAGTGTTAGTGACTGCTCCTACAAGATCAGGAATAATAGGAGTGTCAAAAGGGTTTTCAATATTAGGAATTCCTGCATCCTCTTCTAATCCTACATTAAATAACTGGGATCTAATATTAGCAATAGTATTTATTGAATCTAATAAAGGATTTCTAATACCTAATTCGTCAGCAATTCTTTGGAATCCTTGAACTACATTTTTAGAAATAGACATTGGAGTAAATACACCCGCTGCTAAGCGTCCATAACCTTTTTTACCTACCCCACCGATCATTTGTAAGCCTAAGTCTCTTTGATTCATTCCTAAAGTTTCTGCTGCTTTAATATCTTCATACATAGCTTTTTGATTTAAAAATAAAGCTCGATTAGCATTAATATATGCATCAATAATATCTTTAGGCTTTGTGACTCCACCTTTTAAAACTTCTGTAGTAAATAAAGCTTTAGAATTACGAGATCCTTTTTTGTAATCAGCAATTTTATATTTTAATCCTTTTTCTGGATCAATATCGACAGCCCTAAATCCTACAATTCCCATTGCTTCATTTCCTAATTCATATTCATTTCCTCTTTCATCAAATCTTCCAAGATCATCCACGGGTTTCATAGATAAACCTAATCTTTCTAATTGTTTCCAGTTAAGAGGAGCTTGAGACATTGCTAAATGAGCTATAGCTTTTTGTACTTTTCTGCCCATTGAATCTTCGTCATTCCATATTTTAAATCCTTCTGGACTCATTCCTCGTCTCACAGATACATCGGCTAAAGCTTCCGTCCAAATAGATTCCGAAACAAAAGGTAATGCTAGTTCTTTAGTTGATTCAGCTAGCCCTACAATAAAATCATTCATAATTCCATCTTTGTCTTGTTCTCCTGCTTGCACTCTATTAATAACTGTTTGAATAGGTCTAGTTAAAGTGTCGTAAGCATTACTATGAGAGAAATCAACATATTTTAATTTACCTGTTTTTTTATCTCTGATTGGAACTAGTGTAGAATTTTTAGACCAGTCCGCAACATATCTTCTCATTGCTGCTCTTTCGTCTTGAGTAACATCATATAATGCTGACATTCCTTCTACTACTGCATAAGGAACTGCTGCTGTTGTAAATGCCATTCCACCTAATCTTTTTAAGCCAATAGTTCTAAATGGTGAAACTACTTTTCCTTGCTTTCCTATTATTTTAAAATCAAAAATTTCTTTTAATCCAGTATCTACAATATTAGTACCTGTTCTCATAATTTCTGAAGGGAAAGCTACAAAGTTTCCAAGAGGCCACTTACGTAAACCTTTTACAAATTCAGATACAAAAGCATAGTTAGGTACATTATTTTTAACTAGATCAGCAGCTCGTTCATCTAACCAATCATCTGTAAATCTACCTAAAGATTTAATAGTTCCATCTGGTAAAACTTGTTTAATTTCTTGTCCAGGACTTAGACCCGCTCCTTTAAGAGCATTATCGATTCTTCCTCTTTCACCGAACCACGTAAAGATTTTCCAGAAATCATCTTCAGCTGTGTATGCATCTTGTGAGAATTTTTTAACTTTGGATAAAGTTTTCATTAAACGATTTAAACCATAGCTGCCTAAACCTTCTTCTTTAAATCTTGCTTTACCTAACTTACCAACGGTTGTTCCAAATCTAACATCTTTTAAAAGATTCATTAGATCTCCTAATTGAACTTGAGAATTAACCACACCTAATTTTAAAAGTTTTTGATAGAACTGATTAGATTTTCTAGTACCTGGACCAGCAACTTGTAATGCAGCGTAGGCAGCCTTCACCGCTTTCATATCTGAGAAAGGTATAATTCCATTGGCCATAGCAAACGCACCAGCACTTAAAAAGTTACGACCGTGAGTAAAGGGAGCTAAAATAGTTTTAGCCATTTGAGATGTAGCTTTAGGATATAAAATAAAATTTGCGTAAAGCTGAGTACCAAAGTTTTTACTTTGGAATAAACTTTCCACGGGTTCTACTAATCCATCTACCACTCCATTGAGTGCATACTTACCGGCCAGTGGATTATGAATAGGAATTTCGTCCGGCAATGCACCTATAGGTGCTCCTTTTTTTATAAACGTAGATCTTTTTTCTCCTGCTAAAGGTCTTAAAGTTTGTTTATAATCAACAGGTCCTAGCGTTTCTGCTCCTGCCATTTTTTTTGGAGTCTTAACTACTTTGGCAGTTTCTCTCCAATCGGCTCCATACATACCTCCAAACAATTCAGCTGCTTCTGTTTCACTGTTGGCAAAGATAGGAGCCACTGCTTTTTTTGCAGCTTGATCTCTTGACATTCCTTGTTTCATAAACTCATCAATTTGAATTTTTCTTAAGTTTCTTAATCGATTAGATTCATTAACTAAATTATCATAATATTCATTTCTTCTAACAACCCCAGAAAGTTTTTGAGTTCCTTCTAAAATAGTTTGTAAAGCATCGTTTCCTTTTCCAAACAAATCTTCAATCACTTGTCTTTGTACACCTGTTAAGTCTGCTAAATTAACATTGTTAACGTGTAATGCCTCATCTAAAGAAGACTTCCCTAAAAAGAAATCAGGAACTTTAAAATATGGATCTGATTTTGAAGCTAGTTTAAAGCTAGATTCAATATTAGGTTTACCTGTAGTTGGATTGATTACAGAATTATAAACTTTTAAAACTTCATTTTGTGCGGCTGCATCAGATAATTGTTTGCCGGTGCTTTGATTATATAATTGTTTGAATGATTCTTTTGCTGTTCCCATTACTTCAGCAGTGGGTACAAGTTGCTCACCAATTTTAGCTTTTCTATTTTTAAAGACATCATAACTTGAGTCTAGCCACGTAGTAACTTTCTTACCAAATAAATCTTTAAATTCTTTTACTCCTTCATTATCTAATCTTCGTCCCATTGAAGTAAAGAGTTCTCCCCATCCCATTCTCATTCCAGTTAAATTAGCTAAGATACCTGCGATGTCTTCATCTTTAGCTTTATAAGTGTTCTTTAATTTATCTGTAAAATTATCTACTAATTTAGGATTCATTGAACCAAATCCAACTGTTTCAATTTCTTCTACTGCCTCTTTTCCTACTTGTTTAGTAAGAGTTGATATTTTAGGTTTTAAATTATTAGGATCATCTACACTAGATAATAACATTCGATTCATATCTTTGAGTAGTTCTTTTCTTTTTTCAAAAGTCGTTTTATCTCCCCACGCTCTTTTCATAAAAGGAAAAAGTTTACTAATCTTGTCATCTAATTCTCTTACAATTGTTTCTGCACCACTTAAATCAGAAGCTCTTGCACCTTTTAATAAATTCTGTTGTCTAAATTGCTCAGGAGTCATACCTTGTCTCGCTCTTAATTTTCCAGATACCCATTTATCTAAAAACTTATTAAACTTACTATCTGCAACTTTACCTACTCTAGTTGTATCTCTTAATTTTCCTATGGTTGTTCCAACTCCACTTAGAGCCCCAGTAAATAAAGCACCTTCAACCCCAAACTTAACTCTATTAATTATTTCTTGAGCGGGATCATAAGTATCCCCTTCCATTTCTCTTTCTAATTGTGTAGGACCCCCTAATAGATCACCAAATGTTCCAGCATCCTCAACATCTCCTACAAAAATTCCTTCTGCTACACCACCTGCTAAAGCGCCGCCACTTAACTCACCTGCTCGGTCCCAGCCTCTAAGCTTAACATCTTTAAGTTTTTTATTAATTCCTTTACTAATATTTTTTCCAGCTTGACCTGTTGGAGATAAATATTTTCCTGCTTTCTTCGCAGCAATAGCTGATTTTGCTAAACCACTTCCAGCTTTAAATGCAATACCACCCGGTACTGCTAAGTTAACTATAAGTTCTGTAATTTTACCAGCTGCGGTTGCTTCAGCAGCTTCGTCAAAAGGATTTATTTTTGCAAAATATTTTTCTACTTCAGCTGCTTTATTAGTATCAGCTCCTAAATCCATTAAGCTTGCTCCTAATGAAACAAAACCTTCAGGAATTTTAAATAGACCTGAACCAATACCAGCTAGAACAGACGCAATAGTACTAATTTCATTGTCTTCTTCAGCATCAATTTTTTCAGATTGAGTATAAGAAGGCTGGTTTATGTCTTTTAGTATGTCATCATAAGCAGATGCCATAGATCCTCCTTATTATTGGGGTTTGTAAGGTCTTTTACTTTTAACCTCACCTTTAACCACTTCTACAATTATCATTTCATTTGGAATATAATATGTTCCAGTGGGTTGAGATGTCTTATAGTCTTCTGGTAAAGGTCCTGATGTATATCCTTCTGCCATCATATCAAACTCTTGAGGAGTTGGTGGCATTCCTGTTTTACCTTTAAATTTTAGATATGCTTCTCCAATTGAACCAGGTTCTCCCAAAGCCATTCTTGTAGCTTGACTTCGACTTACTCCTTCAGTGTTCATAATTTCTTCTACTTTTTTTGTAAACATACCTTTATTATTTTTCAATTTAGTTTCATAAAGTTTCTGTGCTTGTTCACCTTTAATTCCTAACATTGCTGCAGCTTGTTTAATTTTTTCTGCTCTACCTGGACCTTTTTTAGCTTCTGTTGCGAAGAACTCTTGGAATTTATCCATTGTAGTATCCCCTTTAGAACCAGCAAAAGTTAATAACATATCAGATATATCTTGGCCTTTAGCTTTTTTACTTCCTAAAATTTCTTCATATCTACCAATCATAGATTCTAAATCACTTGACTCCAAATTACTGGGATCATTTTCTTCTTCGATCATTTTTAAAAGTCTTTCATTGTCTGCTCTAAGTTTTTCAAGTTCCGTAAGAGTTTTCTCTTCCCCGTCGACTTTAGGTCGTGTACTAATTCCATCTATAGCTCCGGTTGCTGCCTCCGCTTGCTCGGTTCTATGCTCTATTAATTCATCTTCTTCTAAATCTTTTGTAGATTTAACTTCTCTTGGTTTGTTTTCTGAGTCCACACCTAAAATTGAACCTGTTTGATAAACATCTCCTTTTTCTCCAATTTGATAATCAATAAGTTCTGCCATAGACATATCTTTAACTGGTCCTTCTACATCTGAAACAAAACCTTTTTCTACTAAGTAATCTGTAGGACCAAGTTGTTGACCACCTTTCTCTCCTGAAACATTTCCTCCTACAATAGGTATTGTTCTTTTGACATTTCTAAATCCAGGTAATGCTCCCGGATCATAATAAGTGGATCTATCTACGGCTGCTTGAAAAATATCTCCTCCTGTTTTTATTTTTGAACCTCCTCTTTTAAAACCAATTCTACCACCATCGGCCAAACCACTAGCGATCCCCGTTCCATAACTCGAAACACGTCCGCCTCGAAACATTGGTCTTCTTAAAATTCTACTCATTATTGATATTTGTACCTTAAAATTACTACACCTGAACCACCAGCTCCAGTTGTTGTTCCAGGAGAAGGATGAGGATTTGTATTTGCCGCACCGCCACCACCTCCAGTATTAACTGTGCCATCTCCTGCTAAATCTGCTGGACTTCCACCTGCTCCTCCACCTCCTGCTCCTCCACCTCCTTTAGTGATAACACCTGAACCACCACCGCCACCACCGCCACCTCTTGTGACAGCTCCACCTGTTATTGAAGATGCTAAACCAGCAGCGCCTGCCCCTGATGTACCTGGTGCATATACTCCACCCACGGCACTTGCTCCGCCACCTCCGCCTGAAGCATAAGGTGGTCCAGATGGACTACCTGCTCCGCCAGCATTACCTTGTGATGGAGAAACTGGTGGTGTATTACCAGCACCTCCGGCTGAACATTGATAATTTCCACCTCCACCTGAACCTCCTGAAGAAGTTGGATTTGGTGTTGCGGCTTTTCCGCCACCACCACCAGCAGATGTTATAGTTGAAAAAATAGTATTTGACCCTCTTATTCCTGGTGTACTGCTTCCTGGTGTTGTAGAAGTTTGTGCTGCCGCACCAGCACCTACTGATATGGGATAAGATTGTACAGAAATTGGAGTACCTGATGCACCTAATGGTGCTGGTCCAGCAGAATAACAGCCACTTGCAGTACCATCAGAAAATCTATATCCTCCTGCACCTCCACCGCCTGTTGATCCATCATTATATGCCATTCCACCACCACCTCCTCCACCCCCTGCTACAACTAAATAATCAATTGTGTTATTTGCTGGTGTAGGGGCAGATGCTACGTCAAAAGTTGCATCAGCGTTAAAAGTATGAATTTTGTAATCTCCTGAAGTTGTTATAGTTCCACCTGTGGCTTGTATATAAGTAGGTGTACCTGTAATATTACTTGTTGAATCTTGAACGGATTTCCACCCTCTAGTTCCATCTACATAAATCATTGTAACGGATTGACCTTGTGTATCTAATGTAGAATCATTACAAGAGCCATTAATTTTTGATGAATTTCTTCCTAGAGTAACTGACTTACAAGCTGTTGCCCAAGTGTTTTTATAGTCTGAAAGAGAAACGATATCTCCTGCTGATGGACTTGCAGGTAAGGTAACTGTTACTGCACCTCCACAAGTGTTTATAAAATAACCTTTTCCACTTACGGCTGTAAGGGGACTTGTTTTAGCTGTTGTACACCAATCCACGGTCCCCGTTCGTCCGAAACCTGACTGTGTTGCACCACACGCTAGTGTGACTGTAGTTCCACTTTCACCTAAAGTTAAAGTACTCGCTGTTGCATTTGTTACTGTATTTGATTTAA
>Ga0208790_1000954_pt1 | contig 13076 bp, 21 predicted proteins | sample 10_taG_FD_184083 | JGI IMG/M metagenome (GOLD analysis project Ga0208790, IMG submission 184083) | Marine viral communities from the Subarctic Pacific Ocean - 10_ETSP_OMZ_AT15264 metaG (SPAdes) (version 2) | ecosystem: Environmental > Aquatic > Marine > Oceanic | place: Pacific Ocean | collected... | reverse complement strand
GATAAAGGGGATATACACCTCCAACAATAGAGGATTTAGCATGACCACGTGGGGCAATGATATTTGCCTGCTTGATATCGTCATCCATCAGGACATCGGCTATTTGGTAATGAAACTCTGGGGAAGAGGCTGAAAACATGTTAGGCATAATCACCTTGCCGAACATGATCATATTGTCTTTCAGCTTTCGCCTGATATATGACTTATCTTCTTCCATTAATCACATTCATCACTATACTGTTCATAATAATAACCCAGATCCTCCATCTCACGGAGTGTATCTATGGCTAACTTTGCCATATACTCGGGATTGCCGTTATGCATGACTGCCAATACATGAAATGCACTTACAGCTATCTGTAACTGCTGATCCCTGAGATTATCTTCCGTAATACCGTTATATTGTTTCTCAACTTCACTCAGGGGCTTCATGTTCTTCGCTCTTACGCTGCAGGGTAAGACGTTTATCTTCTTTTGCTATAGTATCGGCTATCTGTTTAGTCATATCCACCTGTATCGTGTCCGTTATCATCTTCTTACTAGGCTTCATCTCCAGTAAGTCCATTAAATAGTCGTTTGCCTTTAGAAAATTGTTTACATCACCCTTACTTTCTGCCATATGAAGGGCACGGAGTACATTATCAACTGCAAGCTCCTTATTTACACCCTTATCCTTTAGCAATTCCTTTAGTTTTTTCTCTATCATACGCTTTGCTACCTTTTGTTTTAGAAATCTGCGTACCGTTGCTGCCGGGATCTGTTGATCCGGTCTATATATTTTCCCAAGAGTATCAAAGTCCACCTTTCCAGAACTAAGCAGCATATGTGCGTAAGATGCAACAGTATTCTTAGCCCTAGTAGTGCCAGATTCATCCTCATCCCATCTCCTCTTAGGGTTGGTCTTGCTATATACTCCATATTTGTGATTTCTCTCAAATAATATTTTGGAGAATCTGCTGACCCAGCCCACTCCGCAGGTTAGCTTTACAAATGTCTTAGTATTGCCATGCTTGTCTGTATAATCCCTGCGGTCATAGCATTTGGATACATAATCGTCATCTGTGTATGCCCAATCGCCATCATACGCCTCTTTCCAATATATTATAACAAGCCCTCGCTTGGCTGCCTCAGCTTTTGTAAATATGTCGTATTTACCCGTTTTTCCGTTGATTCTGCGTTTTATTTTCATAAAAGATTTAAGTGTAGCTACTCTAAAGTAGCAGAGCTATTTATATATAGCTACTCTATTATTATATAATAATAATAGTACTACTTTAATCCATACTCTTTTTTGGAGGCGGCTCTACACCTAGATTTTGAGCTACTATACGGCTGATTATATTATATTCAGCATCAAGCTCCTCTGTGTTGGCATCTAGCTTACTTACAAACTCCTTGTACTGCTTCTCTGTCATTGTACGCTTCTCCCAAGCACCAGTCTCTAGATTAAACACCTCGTATTTCCGCTTCGCTTTAGTCTTCATGTTACACTTTAAGTTAAGTACTCTATAATACCACTACAAGCTGGAATAGTTCCAACACTCCTTTAGAAATTATAACGAGAATGCGTGTGAGAGGAACGTAGAGTACCTACCCCCCGTTAATTCGGGTTGGGTTGGCTTAACTACGTTGAGTTCAGTTAATTGAGTTGAATTGAATTAACTCAATGTGTTCACTCGCTACTCTCACTCACTCAGAGCACATATATCCACGCATGTGCGACCCTTTATCTAATCCTTACACATCACATCTGTTACATGCTACTATGTATCTCCTCTATCTCTGGCAATTAAGCCACATATAAAGGAGTATACTATGCTAATTAACTACATAAGAAACACAATATCTTACTTACTCATAGCAGTAGCATGGGTATGTTTCATACTATTAGTCTCACACATTACTGTCCAATTGGTAGTATCAGTACTATAATAGATCAGCCCTGCTTGTCAGGGCTTTTCTTTTCTTCTACACCACCGAGTAGCAACAATGATCTTTCTCCTCTATTTGTGCTGGGTTAAATCCCCCAGTTTTGAAGAAAGTAAAATCGTGTCGAGAAATAGTTAATTGAAGGTATACCGATTATTTCGAAGTGCCATGATGGTAGGTAGCTCCTACCACTTTCTTCATTATTTTAGGCTAATCTACAGTCGCTCACATTCTTTTCAAGATTGATTATAAGCCGACTGTAGTAGAGCCTACCATCTTTCTCCTTTATTTTTGGCAACTATGCCATTTAACACTAAACATGGAGTAACCCATGAGTATAAATACCTACTGGAAAGGAAACCAGAAGATGTATTTCGAGAATGGTCTTGGCATTAGTTTGATATTAAATCATATAAATGAAAGACATGAAATATTAGTTATTCAGAATCCATCTACACCTGATGATAAACTTGTGGCTCCAAGATATTTTACAGATCCTCTACTTAAAGCAATAGCTGAAGTACTTAGTGAACTATCAAGTTTTGACGCATATGCTTCAACAGTTGGTGCTCCTCATGATTATGGACTATTTGAGTACCTAACAGATCAAGATGTCTTAATAATAATCAATAGAATATCTAATATAAATAGTTTAGACATTATAGCATCTCGGATTTAAACCATTAACCCTTGGAGAGTCATACTTATGTGTGGCTCTCCTTTATTTTTGGCAACTCTGCCATTAACAATTAAACATAGGAGTAATTATGTTTAAGTCACTTAAATCATTCCTCATTAACCTTGGCTGGTTCACCGTAGGTGTAACTGCCATAGCGGTTGAAGAATCTTATAAAGCAGGTAAAATCGTTGCTGATGCCGTCAAAGACGGAGATCCGCAAGAGTATGCCCGCTATCAGGTCACCCGTTTTAGATGCAAAGAAACTGACCATCAAAACTGTTGTAATATGATCTAAACCCGTAGCCTTGACACCTATTTAGAGTCTGATTCAGACGTAGGTGCTTGGCTACACATACATGGAGTAAAACATGTACACTCAAATAACATTAAAAAATGGCTTAACAATAGTCAACTTTTCCTCACCTCATCCATTTACATTCACAACAGGCGAAATACTGCCAGCTTGTGAACCAGAATGGTCAAAAAAGATGTCTTTAGACGTTTATGAAGAATCTACTGAACGCAGAAAAACCAATGATTACAATCATGGTATGATAGAAACTGTCGGTCTTTGGAGCGACACTAAAATATCAGTAGGGATACCTGACGTAGTTCGTAAGAATTTACTTCTTGTACAAACTAAATTAGACATCGACATTGTCCTTGTTTCATTTATGCTTCTTAAAGCCCTGAAAGACTGTGATGTCTATTGGGGAAAGAAAGATCTAAGTAATGGAAGATATCACGATCACGATAATATTTGGAAATGCCGAACAATTCGCTGTGCAGATCGAATCACTAAAGAGATCTATCCAGATAGATTCTGTATTTAATTAGCCCTTCTCTTTATTTCAGTATTAGATTATCAAACACTTGTGAGTAAGCAGATGCTGAATCGAGTGAACTCTGAAGTTGACGAACTTCTTAATGCTCAAGGTAGGATGAAATAGCAAGGTAATCTATAATCATTGGAGAGTCATACATTTGTGTGGCTCTCCTTTATGTTTAGTAATTTAATAACAACAAAGGAGTCACTCATGACCAAAGCACAAAAAAGGCTCAAACGAGCAAAAAACAAAAAAAAGAACTTAAATGTTCAACGTTCTCATCAACAATTTAAAGAAAGTCCTAAAAGACCAAAAGAAAGGAGTCAATAATGGACAGCAACATGGGTTTTAGCGAAAACTTAGCAGGTGATATACACTTGATAATGGCTTATTATGACCAGTTTAGACATCTTTGTAATAACAAAGAACAAGAATATGGTGACATGTTAGAAAAAATCTCCCACCTAAAATGGGAGATTGAAGATCTCGAAACAACGATAAGTGGCATGAATGAACATTACGAAGAACTAAAAGTAAGAAAAGATCTATTCAGGGAAAAAGCAATTGACCTCGAAAAACAAATCGAGTCTATCAATGCTCGCTGGTATAATAGACTATATGTCTTTGTCACTTCAATACGTTTTCGATCTCCAATTACTGCTAAGTAATATAACTGCCTCCTCTATTTCTGGGCATTATGCTCAGTTATAGGGGATGGCTTTAAACAAGCCAATTTCCAACAAGCCCCGCAAGACTTGGTGAACGCACCGTATAGGGTAGAGACTGTATTTAACGATGCAGTCCTGCCCTACTTGAAATTGGGCAATATATTAGTAATTTAATAATAACAAAAGTTCTTTATAGAAAATGTGGGGTAGGAAATGGGGTAAAATATTAGTTTATTACCCCTTTTATAGACGGTCATATTTGTTATTTATACTTTTGTTTTTTTATAATATAAATACTATTCAAACTTAAGAACTACTTCCTCTATTTTTGGCAACTCTGCCACTCAATCAAACAATAGGAGTTACACATGAGTAACGCACTAAAACAGATCATAGCCAAGATGCATCAAATTGCTGAAAAAGCACCTGAATTTGATCAAAACGATCTTTGGCTTTCCAGATCAAAACAAACTGATAGCGGTTGGGATAATCAACCCACATCTATGGAAGTATTGTTAGATAATCCATCTGACGAATACTTTTATAACGTCTGGTGTAACTGCACAGATGACGGCATAAAAGCCCTTGATAGTTTTGTTGAAACAGAACTTATACCAAACGGCTTGAGACTGCTTGCAGGTAAAGATCACGGAAATGGAAAGGTAGATCCTGATACCAGAACCTTCTCAAGAGATGGTCAATCCGTTAGATATATGATTGCTAATCCGTCAGCATCATAATACCACCACTCAATCGAGCGATGAGCAGATGATAGCGTTCACAACAGATTAAGTGATAACTAAGCCACGTGGGACATCCTGCGTGGCTTTTTTTAATTAAAAGGTGTTCGCAGGGCGAACCCAGTACGCTTAAAGCCACCAACTGCATTTACTGCAGAATTAACGTGGGGCATGAGCAACAAGCTGCAAATACCAATTGACTAAAGTGCAAACAATCACTAATTTGTGCCTACAATTTATAGGGAATTATTAACAAGATAAACCATTCTTAACCTTTAATATTACTATATTTACAGCACACCAAGAAATAAAAACACTACGAGCATCGTTCTTTCTGCAATGAGTTTTGAACAAGACTTAATAAGAGGTAAAAAAGCAGAGCGATCTGCACTAAAATATATCAAAAGAAAATACACTGATGCTTATATTATAAATGGATACTGTAAAGAATGGGATATCTACATACCATCTATAGGACAGGGTGTAGAAGTCAAATATGATCCTATGTCTAAAGAAACTGGGAATATCGTTATAGAAGTTACTTTTGACAACAAACCATCTGCTCTTTCAACTACTAAAGCTTATAGATGGGTCTTCTACACTAAAGAAGAAATGATAATTACCACACCAAAAAGAATTAAACAACTAATCAACAAATATAATCTCTCAACAGTAGAATTTACTGGTAAAGGAGATTCTCGTTCAAAAAAAGCATATCTGATGAAACTAGATATATTAAAAACAAATGCAATATTAGTTAGTGATCATATATTTAATGAGTGGCAAAAAAAGGGGGCAGTTCAAGGCTAAGGACTGCCTCCTTTATTTTTGCTAACCCTCAAATAAATAGGAGTCACTAATGAAGTGTAAGCACCATCCTGATGTAGTACTGGAAGTAGTAACTACAGAAGTAAAAGAAAAAGTTCCTTGGCTGGATGAACCAGTTATAACATATAGAGAAGCAGAATATTGCCCTAAATGTTGGGGTAAGCATGAAGAAGGTGAATCAATGAGACATGATCTCACTGATGACTTCTTATGTGAAATACAACCTGAAGAACTTGATTACTGGGAATTACAAATAGATAATTACATCGAATCACAAGTCGATGAAAGGGGAGCCAAATGAATACATTCAAAACATTAGATGAAGTAATGGGACCAGTGCTTGCAGATATTAAACGCACTAGGGAAAAAGATAGACTAGAAAATCTTGAACTAGCAGTAAGCGGTGTAGAATCATGCATTAATGACATGAATGAGACATCTCAGGAGCTTGATGAATTGTGGTCAAAACTATCTACAGTTGAAATCATATTGGAACGAACTCAAAAAAGGTTCATCAACAGAATAGCAACACTTAAAAGATACATTGAAGATGTAAAGGATCTATTATGATTACAGAACAAGATGTTATTAACGATAACCTAGCCATTTACTTAGAACCAGTCTTTAAAGAAGAATGGAAACGTGTAGTAAATGAGATAGCACATGAGCATGAAGTAAATCTAAAGACAGTTGAACAACTATTCTTTGCTCATCTAGCAGTTCATTTATCATTAAATAAATTCTTAGGAGATAAAGAATGAGTACAGCACGAATATACACAGGAGTAGCTAAAGTGGTAGGATTAACTGGTTATGCTATTAATCAAACCCTTAGAGCTGCAACTGCTGTATCAAGAACTGTAGCAGATCGTGTCAACAATGTCAGACGCTATAGAATAGAACTGCTTGTTGACGGAGCTACGTTAAAAACAAAAGATGACCAATCAACCAGAGATATTGTAAGAACCATAGAAAATATGGATGATTACGGTATAACTGGTGTCATCATACATGAACAGGAGTAGTTATGATAATATTTGAAATAATGGAAATCATAATTAACCTGTTTATGTTTGGTGCAGGACTGTTCCTGATCATGTGTTCAATTATGGGTTTCATATTCATATATGACACTATCGAAAGGAAAAGAAATCGTGTCTAAATCAGCAAGAGCACCAGATAGGCGACCTGCCATAGCCTTTGATGAAAAAAGTGAAGTACAGGCTATATTAGACGCTTTAAACGCCTATCGCTATGAACATATAGACAGGAATAACAACAAACTCGATGAGTATTACAGAAAACTGATAGATGTAATTGAAGACTGTATAAAACTCTTCGACAAAGAGAAAGGATAAACATGGAACTTATATTTGCAAAACTAGATGAAATAAAAGAGAGTAAGTACAATCCTCCTGTAAGAACAAAATCAGTTAGCAGACTGATGAAGAATATAGCAGAGAATGGACTTCTCACTCCTATACTGGTTGATAACAAGTATATCATAATTGACGGACACAGACGTAAAAAAGCTGCAGAACTTCTGGAGATGAATGAAGTACCAGTCATTGTACATGATGGAACTTCTTCACGTAAATATTCTAAGCTATTTGTAGCTACAAGCCAAGACACTATGATGATTGGCGGTAGCCAATGGCTATGGATGTATACACAGGGAAGAGATATACCTGAAAAGCATCTGTTTAGAATAAAGAAACTGGAAGAATACCTTGGACCTGAGTTTTCCAGAGGAATGTTTATGCAGTTGATTAAAAAGAATAGATCTGCATCAACATATCAGAATGTTATGGGTATGTATCGTAAGTACACAAACAAAAGAACTAAAGCTCACATGAAAGCGTTAGCATACTATCTCTTAAATGTTGATAGCTGCTTTAAGCTTAAAAATGCTTTAGTAACATTCATACCAATTAATCTACTTACTAAGTGTATAGAGCAAAAGAAGAAGATTAATGTAGTGTGGGAAACGGAATGATAGATGTCGTATTACAATACTACAAAAGAAGAGAAAGATCTTAAAAAATATCATTCTAAAGCTGATACACAGGATCAGATGATATTAAAATACTTTCATGAGCATGTCATAGCCTCACCATCAGAAGTATGGGTATGGTTCAGCAGTAACAATGTTGGAAATGTACCCATTACTTCTATAAGGAGAAGTATAACAGATCTAACTAATGAAGGTAAGCTTTTCAAAACCAGAAAGAAACGTAGAGGTTATTACGGCAGAGATGAATACATCTGGACAATACCAAGCTATAACTTTACAAAGGAGAATAAAAATGCCTGATTATGTTGATACTATGATGTATGTAGGAGAAATGCCTTGGCACAAACAAGGTGTCATGGTAAAAGATGCTCCCACCATCAAAGATGCTATAGAACTAGCAGGTCTTAACTGGGAAGTTAAGAAAGCACCTACTTATTTTAAACAAAATATAGGTAGGAACTTTCTTAGATTTTCAGGTGTTGAGAAAGAAACTGGTCACTATGTAACATACAGAACTGACAGAAACGAGCCTCTTGGGAATGTTTCAGGACGCTACGAGATCCTGCAGAACAGAGATGCTTTTGAACCATTTGAACCTATGCTTGACATGGGATTCAGTATTGAAACTGCTGGAGCAGTTCAAAAAGGTAGAAAGATCTGGGTTCTTGCTAAAGCACCGGATCAGTACACCGTAGGTGATGATAAGATAAATCGTTACGTATTTATGTTCACATCACATGACGGCAGCACTGGCAATTGCTTTAGAGATACAATGATCCGTATTGTGTGTTATAATACACTTGATTATGCTCTAAGTAAAAAAGGCACTTTCGAGTACAGCTTAAAACATACAAGCAGCATTAAGCAGCGTGTAATGAATCTGAAAGAAACTATAGCTGAAAGTGAAGGCAACTTTGCTAAAGCCATAGAAAGTATGAACAGGTTTCAGGATATAGAACTTAATGATCATACATTAAATCTTTATCTGGAAACAGTTATACCATTCTTGAAGAACAGAAACAAAGAGAGTATTCCAGAAAAAGGAATATTCGTTAGAAATACTGCAAAGCCAGTATATGATAGATTGGTACATCTGTATCGTAAGGGACAGGGCAATAAAGGCAAAACTCTATGGGATGCCTACAATGCCGTGACTGAATACTATACACATGACAAACAGTACAAAGACTGGGTGCAAGCTACACAATTTGGCAAGCCTTATGACTACAAAGTCACAGCTTACAAAGTAGCTGAACAGTTTTCTAACAGTTATCATACTGAAGCTGGACCTGTCTACTATTCATAACCTCAAAGGAAGCGGTACAGCACACACTTCATCTCTTATGGACTCCGCAAGCCTATCAGAGATCGTACTGCTTCCTTTATTTATGCAGGTGGAGTTAGAACTTAGAGGATATCCGCAAAAGCCGTGACAATGACAGCAAGGGCTACGGCACACCTGCAAAATATGGGGAGTGGTGACGAGTACTCATACGCTGGAGAGAGAATCTGCAACCAGCAGCACTCCCCGAAAACTTATAAGAGACACTGGGACGGATTAGGCAAGAGTGATAGTCGAGACTCATCGTAAACATGGATATTGAATTTGTCACCATGAACGTCCCAGAAGATTTTAGCTGTGGTATCATATGATATTACATAGGAAACCAGCTCGTCAACTAATGGCATGTCTTGTTAACGACTACAGGAACCAGTACGATGGTATTGCAATACCACAGCATAACTTAAGAAACCAACAAAGGTGGGGACACTAGGATGAACGCTAGTGCACAGCTCAGTAATCCGACCTTCCCACCCTACGGTTTAAATAACAAAACAGAAAGGAAATAAATACATGAAAGAACTGAATGTATTTCAAAAACTGAATATTGTTCAGACATCTCTTAAAGTAGAGAAAGGTCACAGAAACAATTTCGGAAACTATAACTATCGCAATCTTGCAGATATCTTTGAAGGTGTGAAACCACTACTCAATGAATTAGGTTGCTTTCTAACTGTAGACGATGAAATTGTATGTATCAATGGATTCAACTATATCAAGGCAACAGCAACATTTAGTGATGGCAATGACTCTATATCTGTAAAGGGATGGGCTAGAGAGTCTGTAACTAAGAAAGGTATGGACGATAGCCAGATTACTGGAGCTACATCATCTTATGCACGTAAATATGCCTGTAACGGTCTATTTGCAATTGACGATACTAAAGATGCAGACAGTATGGATAACCGTGAAGAAACACTGATCAATGGACAAAAACCTGTTAAAGGTCATATTACAGTAGATCAGAATGTTAAACTGGAAAGACTAAGCAGAAATCCTGTATTTAACAAAACAGATAAAGATAAAGCTAAGAAAGTGAGATCCTTCATAGATAAGAACCCTACTGAAGAACAAGCTGATGCTGCTATAGAGAAAATTCAAATACAAATAAAAGAACAAAAGGAGGCTGCATAATGCCAGCAATTAGTGAATCAATAGGAACAGTTAAATCTGTATCTATAGAATATGATGCAGAGAGAGAATGGGGTAAATGGAACCCATGCTTTGACATGTTCTTAACTGTTACATATAACGATGGACAGAGTTGGGATAAGAAACTAGAGATCTTTGGAATGCTAAAACGTGATCTGCCAATAACCGATCAGAAAGCGTGGGGATCTGCATTCAAAGTAAGAGCGTTCTTTGAGTCCTGTACAGGCAAAAAGAGCCTCATGATGCAAGATGACTATACGGTTCCAGAATCATGGTTTGATGAAGTTGTTGGTAAACAATTTATGGTATGCTCTTACAAGACTACCAAGATTAGAAACAACGGTAAACCATTTTGGAACACATATTCTATTGTAGCACCACCCAGTGCACTACAAGGTACTTTAAAGAATAAAGTACTCAAAGAAGTCGAACAGGGATACATCAAGAATTATGATTCAGATGATGCATCAACCGATTTTGATTATGGGAATAATACTAATAATCAATCAACAAAGACTGCAGAACCTGAAAAGGAAACTGCTGATTTTGATGTAGATATTTAGTATTTGGTTGAGTGGTGAGAAAAGTATCAGGGGCAGAGATGTCCCTGATACTAAAACGTAGGAGTTACAATGGAAAAGCAAGATTGGTATTTAGAATATGCAACAGGCAGTGTAAGTAATAGAAACCAGCTATGCAGATTAGAAGACTTTTCTGAAGTTGCAAAGCTGAATGCAGGTGGAGAAATCTACCGCAGTATGTTTCTATACTCACCTGATATTGTTGCATTCGTAGCAGAGAATAACACAGTAACTGGATTTAACGGTATACAGGCAGTAGATAAGATTGTAGTAGATATAGACTATGTGAAAGATAAAACCAATGGAGATGAATTAACTGTTACGGCAGTATTCGACATATGCGATGCTATGCATAATAAGGGCATTGAATATGGACAGCATTATCAGATATGGTTCTCTGGAACTGGCTTTCACATTCACTTAGGCAATGTTTACGGCTTTGAGCCATCAGCTAACATTGCCAAGCAGGTTCGTGCTACTATGCAGAGAGACTGGGGTGAATATATAGATCTGATCTATGACTCCAGACGCTTAATACGAGCTGGGTGGTCATACAATCAAAAATCAAAACTGTACAAGATACCTGTACCGATTCCAGATTTAGCTAACTTTTCTTATCAGACAATAGCTGAAAGTGCTAAGAAAATGGGTGGTCATGAAACACCATCTAAGATCAAACACGAAAAGATCGAAGGCTTAGATCCTATAGATATGAGCCGGAAGAACACAGAAGAAGTACGTAAAGTGTTTGATAATGCTAAAGGACAGACCAGCAGATATATTACATGTGCACAACACATTTATAATGCAGGGTATGTTCCTAAGCATAGACACAAACATCTTCTTGCATTAGCCAGTATATGGCGTAAGAAATGGGGTTTAGACAAACATGGATGCGATAACCTTGCAAGGTCATATATGGCTAAGGTAGAGAAACCTCTACCTGCTGAAGAGACAAGCAAAGTTGTATCAGATGTATTCAAGAGCGATTACAATTATGGATGCAATCATGAAACACTGCAGCCTTATTGTGATAGCAAATGTATACTATTTCGATATAAGAATCTGGATGAAACATCTGGAGTGATGAATGCAGAAGATATGATCAATAAACTTATTGAAAATGTAAACTCTGATTTCACAGACAGATCGTTTAATCTACAGGAAGTATTCCCATTCTTACCAGTAAGTCATATGTTCAAAACAGGTCAGCTTATAACTCTTATAGGTGATACTGGTTTGGGCAAGACAGCTTTTGTACAATACTTGGTTACAAAATTAAGAAAGATCAAAACATTGTTCCTTTCATTAGAAGTAGAAGAAGACACCATGATCAGAAGATTTCTTCAAGCATCGTTAAGAATGACAGAAAATCAAATTCTTAGCGGTGCTAAAAATCTAGATCCTAGGATTGTAAAGGACGGGCTTGATTCTATATCACACATAAAACTAAAATGCTCTTGTCCAGACATACAAAATCTGGCAGGATTTATTTCAGACAATGAAGCTAAAATAGTTGTAGTTGATACTATAGATCGAGTACCAGCTAAGTATGCTGGTAAAGACGATTTCGCAAGACAGGAGATAATAGCTAATAGTCTAAAAGACATTGCAATTAGTGAAGATGTAATGATCATAGCGGTACATCACATTTCTAAAAGTGCATCTTATAGAATCAGGGAAGGACAGCGTTTGGACGTTCATAGCGGTAAAGGAAATAGTGCTATTGAACAGAAGTCCGATCAGTACATAAGTTTTGAAGGTCTTGAAGGAAGTAAGATCAGAATTATAGAATCGTTGAAAGCAAGAGATGATTCTCATTTCAAGCTCACAGTTAATTATAACTGGGAAACATTCAGTTTTGATAAACGCAACTAAGAGATGGGCACAGATTCCTTTATTTGTGCCCTCTCTCCACATACTAGGAGCAAAACATGGGAAAGATAGTAGTTAAAGTAATAGATAACCAAATTCACAGCATAGAGGGGCATGATACTCAAGTAGAAGTACATGATGACGGTAAAATAGTGCATATGAATTTTAAAAAACAGGAATATAACTATGAAGAAAGGAAGATCATGGACACTTCTAGGTATCCCTTTGATCAGAACGACAACAACGGAAAAGAACTATAAAAATAGTATACTAAGACAATATAAGATCATACTGTTAAGAACATTCCTATTAAGTGTAGGATACTCTTCATTTGAAGGCGATAGTATATTAATACAAATAGGAATAACTAAATTGGAGTTATTCACTTCATTCACAATAAAGAACAGGTGGTTTAGATGAAAAAAAAGTATAATAAAGTAAA
>Ga0208790_1000951_pt1 | contig 13087 bp, 12 predicted proteins | sample 10_taG_FD_184083 | JGI IMG/M metagenome (GOLD analysis project Ga0208790, IMG submission 184083) | Marine viral communities from the Subarctic Pacific Ocean - 10_ETSP_OMZ_AT15264 metaG (SPAdes) (version 2) | ecosystem: Environmental > Aquatic > Marine > Oceanic | place: Pacific Ocean | collected... | reverse complement strand
AAAGATTAATACCCCAACTTTTGAATTGGAATTACCTTCAACTGGAAAGAGAGTTAAATATCGTCCTTTTCTAGTAAGAGAAGAGAAGATATTAGTTATGGCAATGGAGTCTGAAGATACAAAACAAATTACTGATGCTATTATTCAAATTTTAAATGAGTGTATTACTACGAGAGGTGTGAAAGTTGAAAAACTTTCTACTTTTGATATTGAATATTTGTTTTTGAATATTCGTGCCAAGTCTGTTGGTGAAAGTGTTGAGGTGAGTGTAACCTGTCCTGATGATGGAGTAACACAGGTTCAGATGGAAATTGATCTTGATTCAATTAAAGTTAAAAAGAATAAATCGCATAGAAATACTATCAAACTTGATAGTAATCTTTCAATGAAACTTAAATATCCTTCTTTGGATCAATTTATTGAAAATAATTTTGATGCTTCTGAAGTTCAAAGTGATGTGAGTCAATCTTTGAAGGTAATTACTTCATGTATTGATGTGATATACAATGAAGAAGAGAGTTGGAGTGCATCTGATTCAACTGAAAAAGAATTGGAAGAATTTATTGGACAATTAAATACAAAACAATTTAAGCAAGTTGAAAAGTTTTTCGAAACAATGCCTAAATTATCCCATACTATTGTAGTTAAGAATCCAAAAACAGAAGTAGAATCGGAGGTGGTGCTAGAGGGGTTGGCATCTTTTTTCAGCTAGGTATGGCTCATACTAATCTTGAGTCATACTACAAGATTAATTTTGCTCTCATTCAGCATCATAAATATTCATTAACAGAGATAGAAAATATGATTCCTTGGGAACGAGAAGTTTATATTTCTCTGCTTCAGCAATACATTGAAGAGGAAAATCTAAAACAACAACAACAAAGTGGCAGTCATTAATCCTGAAGTTATATCTTCAAATATAAAACTGAAGAGAACACCTATTAATGTCACCAAGCTTTTTGGTAGAGGTGGTGGGGGTGGAGGATCTATTGTCCGAAGTGGTGGTGGTTCTATTATTCCTCGAAGTAGTGCCATTGTTGGTAGTTCTGGTAGCTCTATAATACCTGATAGTCTTGATCCACTTGATACTCCTTCGGATTTAGAATCAAAGGTTCTTAGTAATCAAAAGAAGATTACTCTTCTTAAAAATATTCTTAAAACACATCAAAATAATCACGTAAGAGCAAGTAAGTTAGAAGAAATAAATTCACTTCTTAAAGATATTGGTAATGCACTAGCACTAGATTTTGCAAATCGTATTACTGAAGAGAAGAGTAGAGCACGATTATTAAGAAAGCAAGCATCAAAAAATAAAATTGAAAAAGCAAAAGGATTATTTGGTGGATTAATGGGAGTAGTTGAAGGAACAGCTAAAAAGTTACTTGCTCCTGTTACAGATATTTTTCAAAAAGCAATAGCATCTCTTGGATTTATTGCTGCTGGAATTGTTGCGAATAAAGCATTTGATTGGTTAAGAAATCCAGAGAATCAAGAAAAATTAAATTCATGGTTCCAGTTTATACAGGATCATTGGAAAACAATTGCGATTGGTCTGGGTACATTAGGAGCACTTTTGATACTAAGAAAAATATATAAATTTGTTAGATTAATAGTCAATGTAACAAAAGCTCTTTGGAGATTTGGAAAGAACGTATTTAAGACTGCCAGAGCAATGCAATGGGTTTTCAGAAGACCTGGTTTTGCAAAAATTCTTAAGAGATTTGGTATTGCAATGGGTGGTAGGAATATAGTTAGGTTCTTTAGTAGAGCTGGTAAGGTTCTTTCACCAGCAGGTAAGATAGGAACTTCGATAGGAAAACAAATATTTAGAAAAGTGGGTTCTAAGATTGCTGTTAAATCTGCTGCGAAAGGAGCTGCCAAGGTTGGTCTTAAAAAGATTCCAATACTTGGTCTAGGTCTTGGTATTCTTTTTGCTGCTCAGAGAGCTATGGCAGGAGATATGGCCGGTGCTTCTTTAGAACTAGCATCTGGAGCAGCAAGTACTGTACCTGGTCTTGGAACTGCTGCATCATTTGCTATTGATGCTGCATTAATGGCTAAAGATATACAGGGTGCTAATAATATAGATTCTAGGGCAATTGGTGGTAGTATTACAAAAGATGTATTATATCAAGTTCATAAGGATGAGATTATAAGAGCACCATTTACGGGAACGGTTGAACGTGCTCAAAGAGCAGCACAGATATTGAAAAAGTCTGAACAGTTTAAGAATGCAAATATTATACCAATTGATCTTCCACCAATTACAGCAAATTTACCAGAAACACCAACAAATGATGGTGAAGCAACTGAAGCTCCAAATATATCTTCTTCAAATGGAGTAGATCAGTATAGGTATTTGACATCAGAAATATATGGGATTTACGTGTAAGATATGGCAGATACTCAATTAGAAAAAGTAAGATTAACTGCAAAGAATATTAAGAGTTCTCTTGTAAGTTCTACTAAAAAATTAAAAAGAGTTAAACTTAATAATCAAAGATTTTTAGGTAAGGAACTTGATAAAAAGAAAAAACAAGAAGAAGAGGATAGATTAGAAGGAAAAAGTCCAATTAAATCAACATTAGGTAATGTTGCTAGTAAAATAGTTTCGGGTCCAATGGGTATTTGGAATAAAATACTTCAGTTTGGGTCTTTTATGTTGGCAGGAATAATAGCTCAACATTTACCTAAAATAATAGATATTATCCAATCTATATTTAATCTTGTTGCTAGTATTGTAACTCCAATTATGAATGGTGTTATGGGATTGGTTAATTTTATAGGTGGAGCACCACTTGATAAAAGTGCATCAGATAGAGATAAGCAGGAATTAGATGCTTTAAATAAAGAAGGTAACCAAGTAGCAAAAGAGTTGGAAGAATTTGCATCTACAACAGAAAAAGAATCAGGTAAATTGAATATGCCAACATCTGAAGAAAAAAGTATTGATGCAGATGTAAGAGAGGGAGATGTGAAAGCTGTTAGAGAAGATGCTGTAAAGAAAGGTGAAGAGCAGAAATCACGTCGTTCAGTTGAAGCAGAACAAAAACCGACACCTAAAGGAAAAAATCAATGGTGGGATTTTCTTGATTTGTTCCCCAATCCTGATCCAGATAAGGTAGATAAAAGTAAACTACAAGAAGTAAAATATGCTAATGAAGGTACTCCTATACCCCCTTCTATAATGATGTTAGACTCTGCTGCTCTTAGTTCTTGGCCAGCAATTGTTGAAGCAGCTAAAAAGGATGGAGTAGATATTAATAAATTTGTGAAGACTTCTAAAAAGAAATCTTCATCAATGTCAATGTTAGGATCTATCAATCCAATAGGTAATGCTATTGAATTCAAAATGGATTCTACGGCATATGCTTGGATGTTGAAAAATGCATCAAAATTTCATTGGAAGTCAGTTGGAGATTCTAAACCCAATGCTTTTAAATATATTGGACCATCTAATAAAACATCTAGTTCTATTTCTCCAGTTAATGGTGTAAATTCTTTAAATAATGCAAAAGGTAAATCTTCTGAAGGAACTATTATTTTTGCTGTTCAACCTGTAATGCAACCTTTTCCAGTTCAACGTATAGTTCGAGTAGGTTCATCTCGTAGTGTTGCACGTACACCAAAACGTGATGTGTCTTCTATATGGAGGGTCTAGTAAAGTAAATGGCAAAAGCAGCAGGATCATCAATTTATGAGATACTTAGTATTTCTAAAAATGGTAAAGAAGTAAACTTACAAGGTAAAACAACTAGTTTTGATTATTATGAGAGTGTTTTATCTCCTAATATTACTGCAACAATGACATTTGTTGATACTGGAGGTTCTATAAATTATCCGCAAGAATATGATAGACAAGAAAGAGTAGGTTCAATTTATAATGCATTACCAATAACAGGAGGAGAAAAGGTAAAATTTAAAATTAAACATCCATTAGGAACTCTTGATTTTTCTACTGATGAAAAAGCACTTTTAGTTAATAGTGCTTTAAATCCTGATCAAGAATCTCAACGAGAATCAGTTATTCTTAGTTTGTTTTCTCAGATAGCAAAAACAAATCAAGAATCAAAAGTTTATGAGAAAGGATTTGGAAAAATCAGTGATACTGTTGGGCAGTTGATAAAAAGACATTTAAAAGTTGATAATGTTACTATAAATGCAACTGCGAATAATTATTCTTTTATTGGAAATAGTCTGAATGTTTTTGATGTAATTTTATGGTTGGCATCCAAATCTGTACCAGAAGAAGGAAATCCAGGATATTTCTTTTATGAAACACAAGATGGAATAAATTTTAGAGGGATTGATGATTTAATATCTCAGGGTACTAGTTCAGAATATAATAAAACAGCAGTATTAAGATCTAATGAAGATAATGATGATAATGATTATAAAATTATATCATCTACGATTTCTAAAAACCAGAATTTAATAAATTCTTTGAAAGCAGGTGTGTATAAGCTTCGTGGTATTTTTTGGAATCCTTTTACTTTTAAATATACTGAATCTGTAAATAGTTTTGGTAAAAATATGGATTTAGTGAAATCTTTGGGTAAATCAGTAGAAGCACCAGAGGTAGAAGAATTTACTAGAACTCATTATGATATTTTGGATGTTGGAACTCTTAATCCATCAGGAAAAGGTGCTGATACAGAAGAATCAATTGAAAATGATCCACGTGATTGGCAATTGGGATCTACAATGAGATATAATGTATTGTTTAGTCAGATTCTAAATATACAAGTTCCTTGCAATCCAAATTTAAAAGCAGGTGATACGATTAAATGCAATTTTGAAATTATTACTCAAGGTGAAAAAGCACAAGGATCTAGTGATCCTGTACAAAGTGGATCGTATTTAATTGTGGATTTATGTCATCATTTTGATACTACAAGATCAATTACATCAATGACTTTAGTTCGTGATTCTTACGGATTGTATACTAATAAGAATAAATCATGAAAAGTAATATAGGATTTGCCGGAAATTCATTTAGTTGGTTTATTGGACAGGTTCCATCTTGTCAGAGTCAATATTCAAAAGATTTAAGATGGCATGAAGCTCATGGTGATCGTGTAAAGGTAAGAATACCTGGAAAACACTCAGTAAAACAAGATAGTCTTGAGGATGATGTATTACCTTGGGCAATAGTTGCAAAACCAACATCACAAGGAAATAGAAATGGTGGTTCTATCGGTATCTGGGGTGGTGAATGGGTATTAGGATTCTTTCTTGATGAAGGAGAACAGATTCCTATTATTACTCATGTTTTAGGTAATAATGAAACACATCATGAGATAAAAGATAGTGGACCAGGTATATCACCAATATCTTTCAAAAAACTTGATAGATATAATTGTGGAATGGAACCAGAAGAAACTCAAATAACAGGAGGAACAAAAAATCAAACTAAACCTTCAGCTCCTGCTTTACCTACTAGAGATGACTTTCCACCACCAGAAATTGTGACACCATTACCACAATATGATTCACGACTTGAACAGTATGGAGGATATAATGTTGGTGATAAAGTATGGAAAAACGGTGAGATACGTGTCTTTGATGGAATGGGCTGGGATGCAGGATAAATAGTTTTTATGGTAATTAAAACATAATGGCAGATCAAACAGACAAGCAAGTATTAGAACCTGATAATAATGGTTCTTCTAGTGGATCTTCGCCTGAAAATACAACTGTAGTTGAGGAGACCCCAAATGTAAAAGGAAAATATGATAAGGATGCAGAACAAATATCAAAGAATGCTAATGAACAATTAAAAATTATTGATGATTTGAAAAAGAAATATCCAAATCCAGATCCTGATTTAAGTGGAGATGGTAATATGGAGTTGGAATGGGATCCAGAGGATTTAAAAAAATATAATGATGCTGTTGCCAGTTTAAATGAGCAAAAAGATAAACTTAAAGAAATATTAAATACAGAATGTAAAACAAAGCAGACTGATAAAGGTAAAGCATTTAAAGATACTCCTACTTGTGAATCATTCCTCAATAGTGTTGCTTATAGAAAAGCATATAATACATTAATAGAACCAGTTGATTTACCAGATCCTTGTGGAAAGGGTGAATTATCAAAGATTAATACAGCACTTCAAAAGTTTTTTAAGAAACTCAAGGCTTTTAAAAAGTATGGACAGAAATATGTAAGTTCTGCCACATTAAAAGTGCAGAAATTAAAAAGTTTGATTAAGAGTACAACAGAAATTATTGCTGGTGCTCTCAAATCTTTGATGCAGAAAACACGTAATTGGTTATTAGATAAAATTAGAGATGCTATTGATGCTTTGGTTCAGGCATTATTTCCATCGCTTGCCAGAAAATTAAAAAATACTTTAGTTGGAGAAATTATCAATCAAGTTTTATGTAAGTTTAAAGGTATTATTGATAGTCTTGGAAATTTGGTTGGAGACTTCTTATTCGAATTAATTGGTAAAGTTGTTAATGTTCCATTCTGTGCTGCTCAACAATTTGCAAATGCGTTAATTAATAATGTTGTTTCTATGGTTGATAAGGCGCTAGGACCTGTGTTGGATGCTGTTAATGGTCTTTTAGGTGGGGTTGGTAAGATAGCAGGATCAGTTTTTCAGGCCATTGATTTTGTTTTAGGATTAGAATCATACTTATGTGCAAGGCCAAATTGTCCTGAGATTAAAGATTTTAAACCCGATCCTTGGGGTATGGGAGCAGGATTTAAATCTTTTGATGATAATTTTGCTAATTTCTCTGAACCAACTGGATTTGGTGAAGGTGTCAATAAGTATATTGATAACATATCAATTTTTGGTGATAAGTTAGGGGATGCACCAGATAATTTCCCATCCAGTGTTACTAGATGTGATGTATCTTCATTTAGATGTGGTCCACCAAAGATTGAAATTTTTGGTGGAGGTGGTGTTGCTGCTGCTGGACAGGCAGTTGTTGATCGTATTGGTAGAGTTATTGGAGTTAATGTAACTAATTCTGGTGCTGGATATGATAGACCTCCTTTTGTTACTATTATTGATCCATGTGAAAATGGTGATTATGCTTCTGCATATGCTGAGATTGAAGATGGTAAAGTTACAAGAATTGTTATGGTAAATCCTGGTAATGGTTATCTAAATGCACCAAATGGACTTACAGAGTTTGATGATCCAGATGGTATATTAACTATACTTCCATTCCCAGTTGAAGATATTGCAGATAATGAAGTAAATGATTATATTGTATGTTTAGATGGGTTTGAAATTATTTCTACTGGAGTTGGATATACTCCCGAAGATGAAATTACAATTACACCAGATATACCAAATTTGCGAGCAGGTGTACAGATGACACAGGCAGGTCAAATTATTGGAATTGATCTTGTGGAGAGTGTATGTGGTTTAACTGATATTCCAGTTATTACTATAAATAGCCCGACTGGTGCAGGTGCTCAAATTAAACCAATACTATCATTCAGTAAAATTGAAGATTCTATTGATCCTATTGATCAGAGACTTCCAGAGACAGTTATTTTTGCAGATATTAGTGAAGGTCAAGAGACAATTGCTGCTCTTGCTCAAAGAAATATAGTTCGCGTTATCGATTGCGTTAGTTAAAAATTATGACAAATTCTTCATCACCACCAGAGTATTTAATAACTGATAATCCTTATGGAACTATATTTTTTGGTCCCGTAGCACCAGAGAATGAAGATGATAAATCAGCACTTACTGTTGCTTCAAGAGGTGGTCATTATACACATTATAATCAAAATGGAAATAAAGGTGAAATTGTTCCAGGACATTCTTCTGAAGTATGTGGACGTGAATTAGTACAAGGGGAGAATGTAGAGGCATCAGAAGAAGCAATAGCTAAATCAATTATTGCTAAGAATGGTGATATTTGTATTGTTGCTGAAGAAGGAAATATAAAATTAAAAGCAAAAAACATATACATTGAAACTACTGGTACTGGTAGTGATGGATCATTTTTAGTAAAGGCAAATGATCATATATCTCTTACTGCTGGTGAGCAAATGAATCTAACTGGTGCTAAGATATGTATGGTGAGTGCTGATAGTATTACTCTTAATGCTAAAGGAAATTTGTACTTAATAGTCTCAGATGTAATAAAAAAAGGACCTCTTAGTGGTATAATGGGTATATTGCAAGGAGATCTTTTAGCATTTATTGATGAAGTTCGACAAACTTGCAAATAGGAGGTAGTATATGTCTTTCGATACTCAAGATTTTAATAACTTAAATGTTGTTTCTCCATTGGTTGGAGATGCACTTTTATTTCCAAATGCTCTGAGAGAACCAGGAGTTTTATCTGTACATAAAGGGCATTTTGGACAAGGTTCCACTGTAATTCCCTTTACTGCTGCATTAGTTGCTGGACCTTCTTTGACAACTCCATTAACTTGGAATTTTTTAGGTTTTGGTGTAGAGACTGGAGTAAGAAATATATTAGGAACTGATATAAAGATTGGTTCAGATATAAGTCTGGGTGCTTATAAAGGAACGTACAATGCTCTTTTTAATAAAATAACTGGAAAAGAAGCTGCTGTTACTCCTTCTAAAACTGATGTAGCACCTTCTGAAAATCTATTATCACCAGCTGGAAATTTGCTTGGAAACTGGACGATTATGAACGTTCCTTTTGCCGCAGTAATAGCTCATATTGCTCATTCAGATGCTAGATTGAAAAGGAATATTGAACCCATTCCTAATTCCACATCTTTGACAAAGGTGCTACAATTAAATCCCGTATCTTATAACTGGAGAAAAGATATTGTCCCATCTTCCTTTTTTAAAGCTCATGGAGAGGGAAAACAAATTGGTCTAATTGCACAGGAAGTTGAAGAGGTTATTCCAGAACTTGTTAGGGGGGAAAAACTTCAGGATAAAAAATGGAAGGGTATTAAGTATGAAAAACTTATTCCATTGTTAATTGGTGCAATTAAAGAGCAGCAAACACAAATAGAAGAGTTACAAGAAAGAATTTCTGTGCTAGAATCTAAAATAAATAAAGAATAAAAATTATGGATGATAATTTATTAAATAAGACTGTTGAGATTCTTGAAAGAGATCAAAATCAGATGAAAGGTGTCTATGATAGACAGACGGATGTTGAAGCTCCTGAGACAACAGAAAGGGTAGAAATTACTCAAAATGATGATGGTACTTGGAATGAAAATAAGATTGTAGAAGAAAGGAAATATAAGGATGAGGGTGTTGTTGATGAAAAGGAAAAGGAAATTGAAGAGGATGCACGAACTTTGCAAGAATTTTGTGCAGCAGTTGATGGTAAAATATTAGGAATCTTAACTCAGATTGATGATAAGAAACGTGAAATAGTTACTTTATCTTTACAGGCTGGTACTCAAATGAATTGTGCTTCTTCACAGGGAGTAGGATTTACATGTGTTAATATGCAAGAAGAAGTTGAGTATATTAGTATATACAATAAGATGGCAGGCCCTGATGTTGATTATGGAATAGAGAATCCTTTTGAACCTGATAATACATCAGCATTGACTCAATCATACGTTGGATATGGACGATCTAATATAGGAGAGACTTTAGTATATACTAATATTGGCGGTACTCCTACTGGATTTAAAACTGATGGAAGTGGTGCTGGAATTAATACTTTTGGTAGATTTGATTTAAGTGGATCTGGAACACCTGCATCAGGTGGTAGTTCTTGTGGTGCTCTATCAAGTCTGATTGCTGATTTGTATGGTAATATTCGAACTCTACGATCTGAAGTAACAACTTTGAGGGGTGATCTGAATATAGTTAAAGATAAGAAATCTGAGAAAGAATTGATGAATTGGGGATGTAAGAATACAAGAAGAGATGTTGAAAAAAGACAAACTGCTAATGCTGGTATTATTAGTTCAACAACTAATCTTTTTAATGCCATATAGGTTTTAACTTGACTATATAATCGGGATCTGTTATAATGATTTGGTAATTAGAGTGATCACACATGGATAACGAGTGTGTAGAAGGCATTGTAATAGATGTCTGTGCCAAGAGTTTTATGCTTACCAGTGATGAAGGGAGCAGTAGAACTGTGACGTGTGACACCACGGAAGAGTTTATGAATGTAATGAAGGTCGTTACCGATCAGGCAGATCCTGAAATTATTCAATATGCTGATCTTAATGTTTATGGAAAAACAAAAAACTGAGGATGATATTTTAGAATGGGTAGAAGAGGAGGAATCCTCTGATACTGAAGATGATATTATTAGAATTCATATTGAAGATAATAATGATGGATGTTGATAAATAATAATACTGTAAGATTATTAATATGAAAACCTTTAAGGAATTATTGGAGAATATTAGTTCTGATGCTAGGCAAGAAAGATTTGCTATGCAAAAAAAGAAGCATCAAGAAGTAAGAAATAAAATGAAAAGTAGATTGTCAACCAAAGTAGGACAGGATGCTAATATAATAAAGAAACAAAGACAACGTGATGAAATAAAAAAAGAAGTTAGACAAGAAATTGAAAACGAGAAAAAATAAGGAAATCTGGCTAACTAAATAGAATATAGAAATATTTTAGTAGTCATAAACTCATGCCACTGAATAAATTAGATAATTTTATTAAGAATACCGAGGGTCGTATTCTTTATGTTAGCCCAAGTGATCTTGATTCTACTGATAGTATTAGTAATCAGGGTAATTCGTTAGCTCAACCTTTCAAGACACTTCAAAGAGCACTGATTGAGTCAGCAAGATTTTCATACTTGGAAGGTAATAGTAATGATATAATAGAAAAGACCACCATTCTTTTGATGCCTGGTGAGCACATCATTGACAATAGACCAGGTTTTTCACTTAAGAATGTTGGGGGTGCAGCAAAGGTATATTCTCCAGGTGGATCAGAGTCAGCAGCAAGTGATACATTAAATCTTAAATTAGACTCCAATTTTGATGTAGGAGAAGCAGATAATATTCTTTATAAGTTTAATAGTGTTAATGGTGGAGTTATTGTACCTAGAGGTACTTCTGTTGTTGGTCTTGATTTAAGAAAGACTAAATTACGACCAAAATATGTACCCAATCCTACTGATCCAAATGTTGCAGAATCTGCAATTTTTAGGATTACTGGTGGATGTTATTTTTGGCAATTCTCCATGTTTGATGGAGACCAAAATAGTATAGTATATACAGATGCTACAGACTTTTCAGTAGATAATCAATCAAAACCAGTATTCTCTCATCATAAATTAACTTGTTTTGAGTATGCTGATGGTGTTAATGATGTAGGTAATTATGATCTTACTGATCTTGATATGTATTATGCAAAACTATCTAATGCATATAATAATGCATCAGGTAGAGATATTGTAAGTACTGATAAATATCCTGCTAATCCAGAAGGTTTTGAAAAACAAAGAGCTGAATGGGAAATTGTTGGTGCATTTGCTAGTGATCCAATTTCAATTAGCACTATAGAATCTGGTAGTTTAGGAACACCAAGTAATGTAGTTACTGTAATTACTTCAACAGATCATGGGTTACAAGAAGGAACTCCTATTAAAATTAAGGGTGTATCTCCTGTAGATTATAATATTTCTACAAAAGTTCAGAGTGTTGGGTCAACAACTCAATTTACATACCTACTTCCAACATTTAGAAATAATTTAACAACACCAGGAAATGCATCTGGTGCAGTAGTAACAGTTGAGACTGATACTGTAGATGGTTCTTCACCATATATCTTTAACTGTTCATTGAGATCAGTTTATGGTATGAATGGTATGCACGCTGATGGTAGCAAATCATCAGGATTCCGTTCGATGGTTGTTGCTCAGTTTACGGGTGTATCATTACAGAAAGATGATCGTTCTTTTGTAAAATATAATAAAACAAATAGAGCATATGAAGGACTTTCTACTGCCAAAGTAGCAGCATCGACTCTTTCTAGTGAGGCTTCATCTACCAATCCTAGTACCATTTATCATTTAGATTCTAGTGCTGTTTATAGAAGTGGATGGGAAACTGCTCATATTAGAATTACGAATGATGCTATCCTTCAGATAGTTTCAGTATTTGCGATTGGATATAATAGGCATTTTAGTACAAATAGTGGTGGTGATGCATCTATCACTAACTCCAACTCAAACTTTGGACAATTATCTCTTACCTCTACTGGATTTAAAAAGGAAGCATTTGCAAAAGATAATAAAGCATATGTTACTAATATAATTGCTCCTAGGGCAATAACATCTGATGAAGAAAATATTGATTGGCAAAGAATAGATGTTGGTGTAACAACTTCTGTTGCAAATAATAGGAGATTGTATCTTAATGGATTCACCAGTGAAGATATTAAACCACCAATTCTTACTCAAGGATATCGCATTGGTGCTAAAGTACAAGATAAATTATATGTAGATTTTAGTGCTATTACTGGATATGGTACGAGTGAAGCACAAATATTAATGACTGATAATGCTACGAGTAGTGTAAAAGAATACGTAGTAATATCAGGTCCAACATCTAATAAGTTCTCAATTAATGCTCATACATTATCAACTGGTGAGAAAGTTATTATTAATAGTGATGATGGAGATTTGCCAGAGAATCTTAGTAGTGAAACAGTTTATTATGTAATTGATGTAGGGAATAATAATCAGATACAATTAGCAGCATCTAAATCAGATGCTGAAGATTATGCCTCTACTGGAGAAGGTGTTATTAGTGTTTATGGTGGAACTAATCTTAGAATTTTAAGTAGAATAAGTGATAAAGTTTCTGGTGATATTGGACATCCTGTACAATGGGATGATACAAATAATCAATGGTATATTAATACTTCTCCTGCTAATGATGTATATACTGCCATAACTCAGGTTGGTGTTCAAACTGTATCTGGATTAGATGAAAGTACTGAACCTGCTTTCATCAAGAGAAAAACAGACTCTAGGAGTTTAGATGAAAAGATTTATAAACTCAGAGTTGTTATTCCAAAAGAACTTAAAAATGCAAAGAATCCTGAAAGTGGATTTATTATTCAGGAATCTAGTACAACTGGTGTTAGGACAGATGGAGACTTTACTCTTGATACATTAACTG
>Ga0208790_1000945_pt1 | contig 13124 bp, 10 predicted proteins | sample 10_taG_FD_184083 | JGI IMG/M metagenome (GOLD analysis project Ga0208790, IMG submission 184083) | Marine viral communities from the Subarctic Pacific Ocean - 10_ETSP_OMZ_AT15264 metaG (SPAdes) (version 2) | ecosystem: Environmental > Aquatic > Marine > Oceanic | place: Pacific Ocean | collected... | reverse complement strand
AGCAAAGAACTCTGTTGCAAGTCCTGCCTGAAGATTAGTAATTGTGGTTATGCCAGTTAAATTGGCATTACCTGATATATCGGCAGCAGATGTAGCAGTGAGGAATCCAACGCTGACGTTTCCACCAGCAGCATAGATCTCATTAACAGTACCAATGCCACTTACATTCAAATTGGTGATGTTGTTTAAGACCCCACCACCTTTAATATTTCCAGTTACATCTAAATCTCCAACGACAAGTAAGGTAGTCTTACCAATACTGACATGACCAGTAATGGTTGAAATACCTACAATGTTTACATCACTACCAAATCCAACTGGTTTGGAGAAAGTAGAGACTCCACTGACTGTGAGATTTGTCGCACCAATACCCCCAACCACATGCAGAGTATGCTGTGGTTGAGTGTTTTGGATACCTACACGGCGAGTATCAGCATCTGCAAAGATTAACTCTGTGCTGACCTCTAACCCGTTTTTGACGACAAAATTCTTATTGATTGCCATTGGAGATCACTATCCCTCCTATTTGTTTTTATTTATACGAGTTAACTTTGTATCTGACCAAATGTCTTCCACTCGTTAGTAGAAGTGTATACCCAACCAATGACCCCACCATTAGCAGGATTGGCATTAAAGACGATATCTCCAACAGTTCCTGCTGTTGTAGGTTGATTGGCACCGATTGTATGCCTTCTGGATACTGTCTGATCACCTTGAATCAGGAGAGAATTGACCTCCAATCCTTTATCTGATGTGGATACAACCTTCTCGTTAAAGTTAACAGGACCATCAAACTCGGACAATTGAGTATTATCAGGACCACCCTCAACCTTAAGTGAGCGAGTAACATTAACTTCAAGTGGAGTTAGGACATCAAATCCAACACTGACATCATCTTGTAGACGATCTTGACCCTTAACTGTTGGTACAGGTGCGTCAATAACTTCTTCTCTACCAGTTGCGGAACTTACCTTCTTGTTACCGATATAGAACTCACCAGAGTCATCCATACCAGTAAAGACAACAATACCAGAGTCTTCTCTAAATGATCTCGCAAGTAATTTTTCTGCGGATGAGAGGATTCTATTCTGTCTGTTTGGTAGTGAGGTGGAGTAGTTACCTGGACCAAATCCAACATATTCAAATGTATGCCCAGATGCACGAATGATTGAGTTTCTTCTCAATCCAACAGGGAATGCATCAGCTGTTCTAATAACAGCACCATTTACATGGACTTGTCTTCTAGTTCCAAGCACACCACGGAATACTTTGAGAGCAGTTCCTGGTTGTGGAGTCTCCTTGATTCTCATAAGTTCATCGTCGCAGATGATGTAAGTACCAATCAGGAAGTTGATGTTGTTTGCATTGGCAATGTTGATGTTCTCATCAGTCAGACTTGTAATTGCAGCAGAGAGTGTTGATCTGACACCAGCAAATGGTGCAATCAATCTACCAGCAATGTTCTCATTGTCATCGGTGATGCTTCCATCATTTGCACGGAAGTTAAGAATATCAGTTACCGCATAAGCATTAGTACCAACAGCAGGAGCAGTTGTTCCAACACCAATACTTGCAACAAATGTAGTGAGACCTACAACCTGTTGAATTGCAATTTTCTTATTATAAATTGAATCACTGGCACCAGCAATTTCAATACCATTACCAGAACGATATCCGTGTGCAGTAGTAGTTGTTACTGTAACAATACCGGAACTTGGTGTGTAGTCAAGACTTGCAATCTTAATTGCTTGGTCATTAGCATATCCTTTAGCAAACTGTGTAAATGCAGCACCAAGTCCAGTTGGATTAAGAGCAGCAGCAGGGATTGGTGTAAAGGATTCAAGATCAACTTCCCAAGCATCTCCAGTTGTAATACCAACAATACGATAGTTTGTATTGTAACCATCGAATGCTTTTGGTTGTACTCCAGCAACACTCAACAGACTGTCTATATTGTTGTAGATAGAGTTTACATTTACAGTAGCAGGAGTATGTCCAGATGTGGTAGTAATACCAACAACACGCAACTCATTACCTACAGCATAGGAGGATCCACCATCCATAACTTCGATAGCAGAAATAGTTCCACCAGTGCCAACGGTGACTTTTGCTGTTGCATATAATCCACAGGTAGAACTTCCAATACTAACAAGTTTTGCATTATAGTAATACTGAGTTCCCACTGCACCAGTTCCATAGTTACTACCAGGATCTGTGATGTTTACAGTTTGGACTGGATTTAGTCTGTGTTCACCTTTAAAGAAGATCTTATGTCTGGTTGTGGATGATGAACTGATATCTGTAACACCAATACCAATACCAAAAGAGGCAAGACCTTTGTCCAGTGACTCTCTAGTTTCACTGTGCTCAGGATCATCTACTACAACTTTACCGACTGGACTTGCAACGGCAAATGATACTGTTGATTTTGGATCAGACTCTGGATTATCTCTATCAAACTGTGGATAGAAATTATTAATGGGTTGCTGGAAACTGTTATTTGTAAATGGAGCAACGTTTGGTTTGTTACTATGAGTCAATAGCAAGAGGTGATAGACACCATCTTGTTCATTTTTAATAAACTCATTATAAGTCTTAGAGCGATATATTGAGAATGTGGTTGCAAGATCTTTAGAGACATATCTTGGAAGACCTGTATCTCTAATTGATGTGTTGCTTGTAAATGTTCCGGGGTCTGTTGTGATTCCAACAGTAAACTCTTTTGCACTGCTGACACCAACAACACTATAGCGACCATTATATCCTGTAATACCAATACCAGTTGTATTAACTGTGCTCTTGATATTTTTCAAGTCAACACTTGAATCAACTTGAAGATCGTGTGCCAACTCAGTTGAGATGGTTGCTGTTCCTGCCAACCAAGTTGCATTGGAAATAAAGTTAAACTCTCTAATCTCAGTTGAATCCGACAATGTTGCAGGAGAGTTTGCAAAATACTTCTGTACCGCAGATGTAGAGATTCCTAGTGCTTCTGATCTTTGAATAACAAAACCATCAATTGGAGGTCTGCCATTTGCTGCTTCCTTAGGGACAACATAACGAACACGATATACTTTATCAACAGTTGCTCTAGTGTCTTGTACACGGGAGATAAACGTCCTTGGAGTTGCTGCACCCAGTCCAGATACACCAGCAGATGCAATTCTATCATACAGATTATTTTGTGTTGATGCTGTAGATACATTTACATACCATTGAGCATTATCAGTATCATACTGAATTGGGTGTCCAATATCGCCTGCTTGCTTATCAATAACTCTACTGCGAACCTCAATGAGTCCACCATTACCATTGAATGTCAGATTAGAATCATTTACAGCATCATTTAAGTTTGCTGCGATTTTGATTTGGTCTGAACCACTAATGCCAGATCCAGATGTAATAACGTTATAAATCTGTGTATTATCTAAACCATCTGGCAGTTGTCCAGTGTTGGCAAATAATTTAACAGACTCACCATTGATAAACTGGTGATCACGCATCAAAGTTAAAACATTGTTTGTAATACTGTTAACACCTACCAGGGTTCTTCCAACAACACTAACCTTCTCAGAGATTTCCTTATTGGCATCCTGTTGGGTATTTGGCATTACAACAGTTGCTGAGAACTGTGTGGTAACTCCAGATACAGACAAGTTCGCATTGAGTGTCTCATCTTTCTTGGATCCAATACAGAAACCCTGTATGAATGATGCGGGTATCTTATCTGAGTTTGTCTCTCCGAACAGGTAAAGATGACCAGTTGATCCTACACCAACAGTTTTTGTTACATCAATAGGAGTGTATTCAAGTTGAATTTCATCATAAAGTGGATTAACAAACTTGGGAGGGATTGTATGACTGATATTACCAACATCATCTTGAAGATATGAGGTGTCTCTATATCCTTTTGCGTTAAGAGATCGTTGTCCAAAGTTGGAATTAGAGTTGGTAACACTCTGGTCACCACCACTATCTGCCCAGAACTGTCTAGCATAACCAACAGCAAAGACCGAAACTAACTGAATAATAGCATTGTTTGAACACTTAATGTGATAGTTCTCATACTCTGGTTTAAAGTTTGCACTTGAGTCTGTATGAAGATTCTCGTTACCTGCAACAGTATCATCTTCATACTGTCCGGTCATCTTATTGAACTTGACAAATGCTTTATTGTCTTTTTGAAGTCCAACTCCGGTGAATTGAGCCAGGACCATTGACTTAAATCCAGTCGCCTTTGAACCATCAGCGTGGACTCCACTCATACCATAAACGGATCTCAGAGACACGTTATAGACGTATGGTGATGCTGAGGTTACTGTGTCAACAGAAATATTCAGACTTGCTGAGGTTACTGATGGAAGTGGATTAGATGGAGCAGATTGTACTTGGTACTTAACTTCTCTAGAGTTAATGACTTCTTGAATAACAAACTGTCCGTCATATCCTGTTGCTCCAACACCATCAATACGGATAGGAGTATCAACATCTAGACCAGCAAGGTCTCCGTTGAGACTTACAGTAACTGTAGTGGTGGGAGTTGAACCATCTCCTGCCTTAATACTGGTGATGCCAACTTCGGCACCAGTTGATCCAACAATACGATACTCATCAATCTTTGGTTGAATGTCAACCTGAGATGATGGTGGATAATCTGGTGAAATCGCACGTCCACTCGCAGGACCATATGCAAGACCAACCTTCTCATAATACATATCCAAATCAGTGCGATCTGTAGAATATGTCAGGAAGGTATCTTTAATGTTGACAGAGTTTACACCATCAGCATACTCAAAGGATGTAAGTTTATGGTGAGAATAGTTTGGTACAAACTGATTTGACGCATAATCACCATAAACAAGACCATTTGGATTGCCATCAAAGATAGTAAACTGCCAAATATAGGTAGCACCAGTCAATCTAAACAGTGCTGTGTGCTCAATATTTGCGTTAGTTGAACTAGGAACGTAAAGAGGTCTGATAGCTGTCTTTCTTAAGTCATAACCAACGATGGATGTTCCCCTTGGAACAATGACGCCACCAAAGACACTGTTAAACTTATGAAGAATGTTATCCTTTGAGTTTAGATCAAAGTTGCTCGTAGTGTCAAGTTGTAATGACTCGGTTAAATCTTGACCTGCTCTATCCTTAAACTGATTAGTGCTAGTAGGAATCAGACCTGGACGGTTGTCAATAAAATGCTGTCCAGGATAAAGCATAACGGTGGTTTTTCCAAACCTATCATTATCTTTTCCTGCTTGATATGAGAATCTGGATGCTTCCAAAAGCGCCCGTTGAATTGTCTTAAAGGGTCTCGTTAGAGAGTTTCCCTGATTCTCAATACTGTCCGTAGCATCCCTGTCATTAGGACTGACATAGAGGATTACACCACGATTATTTTTGATAAAGTTATCTAGTCTGCTGAGACCCATGATTATTGGCACTAAATTCCGTTGGATTATTTATGCCTTGACAATTATGAGTCTTGTTCCAAGATGTATTCCACAGTGCTAGCAACGTCATTCATCGCGTCACGCAACATAGGTTGCTGACCAGAATGCTGTTCTTTATTGTCATTTTCTTCGCACAGAGTCCATCTCCATTGACCCATGCTTTTAGAATACCAAAGAGTTATGTTCATAAAACCTCTTTAATTCAAAGCCTCTGACAAGATTTGAACTTGCGACCTGAGATTTACAAAAGCCCTGCTCTACCAGATGAGCTACGGAAGCATCAATCTACGGGCAATAGTTCTGGATTTGTCAACTCCAATTCAAACATAAGTGGATGACATTCTTCATTAAGAAGATATCCTGATGCTCTATACAATTCATCTGGAGTCCAGAATGGATGTTCGTCTGCCACTAATCTAATCTCTTGATTCTCCCTAGCAGTAACAGGGAGTTCATCAAAGGTGAATGGTACACCTTGAATGAGATAGAGTAGAACCAACTTTAACCCTTCCGGAGCATCATACCACCCATAGGTGGTTTCGATGTGATACTTCATAAGTAAATCCCACTCGGTTTATTTAGTGGATACCCGTGGTCGGACTCGAACCGACACTGTATTGATTTTAAGTCAACTATCTCTGCCTTTGGATTACATGGGCATAGGTAGATTATACCTCAACCACCATCAACCTGACAACCTGCCATTGCTCCGCCGATGATACCAGCAGGAATTGACCAAATCCAATTCTCTTTAGTTGCTGCAACCCCACCAATTGCTCCACCAGCGAGACCGCCTAGGATGGTCCCTTCTATACAAGAGTTATCATCCACACCTGCTTTGGGTGAAATGGGTCTTGGAGGGGCATCGTAGATGCGCTCACGGCGTTTGTTCTTACACCTAGTCTCTACCTTATCAAAATGTCGTACAACCCTACCAGGATTATTCATCGTACCAGGAATATATTCCTCTCGATAGACTCTTTTATAGCATTTCTCCTGATAGGAGTAACCAGGTTGAGATGATCTTTCTCCTTGCCTATAATCGAGTCCTCCCGCAATAACAGGGTTTGCTGTAGATAATGTCAGCAAGGTAGCAATAAACAGTTTCATTTTTCAGTAATCGATGGATCTGCATAAACCACTTCGTCAGGCATAACTTGACGACAAACATCAAGGATACGCATGAACTCATCAATAGTATCGCAAGTTAGAGACCTCTCATCTCCCTCGCTAGAGAAGAGATTGATTGTCCTACGGGGTACATCCACAACACAACGAGTAATATACTCGTCATCTGGATGGTCCACCTTGTAGTCTTCGCGGTCGTAACTTGGCATATGTTTATTTGTTTGACATATGTATAATAGCACTGTGGCGATGCCAGCGCAAGGAGGTGTGTGCCAGTTTAGTATTCGCCCACATCCAATGTACCTGCAACACTGACGCGAGCAGTCTGTCCGGTGACGCTTGCTGTGACACCAAGACCAGTAAAGTTAAAGGCAGTAACAAATCCAAGAGGAATGTTCTCATCTCTAACATAGATGGCACCACCGCCAGTGGTTGATCCTGATCCTGCTGCAGGCATTACTGTAAATTGAAATGCAGTAGTTGGTCCTATTGCAACATCTCCATATATGTTTGAAACTGAAGCAGTAATACTATATTCTTCTGCATCAATTAAAGGTGTTAGGTATGTTGAAGCAATTGCAATGACAGCAGAATTATTGGACATCTGTTCAACAAAGACATTATTATCGAACGATATTGTAACAAATTGAGTGTTTTCAATATTTGTTGTAACAACATCTATTGTTTGATTTTGTGCCTTTTCATCTTGTGTTAAAAGATGACCAAAACTTGGAATTGCACTTACTGATGGTTGTGCCATTTATTCTGAATCTAAATGATTTTTGATAGTTTCTTTAATTAGATTTTCAACATAATTATGCTCATAATTAAAACTATACCCTTCATTACCACCAGGATAATCTAGGTGAGATTCTCCCTCATACTCAACAATTAAGTCATCATCATACCTAGATGCATGAATGACATAATTATATTCTAATTCAGTACCTGCGGGTGCATTAGATTCCACGTATACCTTATTATTATCTATGCTTTTAATGTATAAAACATGTGGGTAACCGATAGGAGTTAAAACTACACTAATTGTTTCTTCCTTAACCAGTCCTCTCCAATAATCTGGAAGTTCAATAACATTTCCTTGATTTTTTCCGTGAAGATATACTCCAATTTCAGGTCCCTCTAAGCAAACGTGACGCAATCTCCATCCAGGTTTAGTTGGATGCTTCATATCAAAGGGTAGATTCTTCTTTGCTGAGAGAATATTACCCTTATTATCCACCACTTGGCCTCCTTTAATCAGTGGAGCAGTCACTGAGGTTGCAGAATTGATAGTGTTTGTGGCATTTATTGCATTACCAGCGGTGAGAGTTCCCGAAATGAGTAGATTTCCAGCAAACGGACCACATTTTATGATCTGATGATTACCATATTGAGTTGAAATACCACATGTGGGATATTCGTCATAAACAATTTCTGGAGGTTCACCATTTGTGTATTTTTTCCCAGGTCCATCATTTGGAACTACGTGTATTGATTTACTCATTAGTTTCTTCCCTCATAGTTTCTCTTACAGTCTCTTTGATTATGTTTTCAACATAATCATGCTCATAATTGAAGGCATATCCTTCATTACCAGCAGGATAATCAGTGTAATTTTCTCCTTCATACTCGACAATTAAGTCATCATCAAGTCTGCGAGCAATAATATGATAGTCTGCGTTAATTGCTCCACCAGCATTGTTTTGGATAATGACCTGTTTTCCCCAAAGAATTTCTTTAACAAATAATTCTTGCCAGTATCCTCTTGGGGTTACATTGATGGACATATCTTCTGGATTAACAAGACCATCCCAAAACTTTGGAAGATTGATAATTCCATTCTCTGGAACTTTTCCTCTACAATAAACAGCAATCTCGGGTCCTTCAATACACACATGACGCAATCTCCAACCCTTTTTGTTTGGGTGTGGCATATCAAAAGGAAGGTTCTTCTTCATGGATAGAACGTGTGCTCCACCATTACTGATGACATTTCCTAAAGCGAAAATCACTTTGTTTGCTTGGATATTATCAAGAGCCCATAGATTTCCTACACCCATATTGTAGTAATACCACGGAGTACATTCTGGTATAAGAAGTTTCTCTAAGCCAGCGTCGAAGTCAATGTCTTCATTGTGAACTTTTGGAACCCAGTCAAAACGCATTCCTGGTGTTCCGACAATAATAGGTTCTGAGCAATCTTTAGCTCCAACTATATTTGGTTCTAATGGTTTTCCTGTCATAATTAAAATTAATTTCTCCTATCGTAATTATAACCCACAACAGAGTATTCGTCATTATTTCCTGGATAATCCTCTGGTGAATCTCCAGGATACTCTGAGATGAGTCTTTCTCCGTCTTTTCTTTCTGCAAAGATATGATAATAACAATCAATCGGCATATTTGCCTTTGATTGCAAATGTACTTTTTCAGAATCAATTCTTTTTACAATTACATCTTGATGTGCTCCAATTGGAGTTAGGTTGACTGTAATTGAGGAGACATCAACAAAATCCTTCCAATACGATGGTAACTCAATACTTGATTTACTTGTGACTCTTCCACGAAAATATATATCGTTGGAAGGTCCCTCCGGGCAGGTATGTCTAAGTCTCCAACCTTCTTTTGATGGATGCTCAATGTCAAAGTTCTTTTTGGTTGAGAGGATGTGTTGTCCTCCACCAAATCTTGAGATTACTTCTCCTTGTGCAAGAAGATTTGATCCAACTTCAATCTGTTTATTAACAGTGAGGTTATCAAAGATAACAGCATCTCCAACCACAGACAGAGAGTATGGTGTATGATTGAATCCGCAAATGGCCCCAAGAACAATTGGTGGAGTCGAATCGCCATTCTTATTTGGTCCGATCATCGTTGTTGCTGAGACAATCGGAAATAGTTTTTCATCTCCAAGAATTACAGGAGCCTCAATATAAGCAGAACCTCTACATTCAAGTGGACCAAGACCCAATGCTATTGGCATTCCTTCACCAACAAATAATCTTTTTCCTACTGATAGATCATCAAATTCCATAAATCACCTTAAATAAATCCTGGGGTTTCTTTAACAACTGTCATACTGTTCTTACCACCATATTTAGATGGGTTCTTCGAAGAACCTCCAGTTACACACTTAGAAAATGTTGCACACATCTGTAATCCGGTCTTACAGGTAATATTGCCAATACCAGATGAGAGGAACTTCCAAGCAGCCTCAGCATCAATATTTACATTCTTACCATTAAGTTGAATGGTCTCATTTGCTGTGAGAGTTATATTACCATTCTTGTTATCTTCACCGTTTGCAATGAGTTCAATGTTTCTACCAATGATGCGAATATCACCATTGCCAGCATTTAAAACAAGATCACCAGACTTAGCGTCTACAATAAACGCATTACCTTTACCTGGACCTTCAAAATACTCACCACAAGTAATGGAAAAAGAACCTGGACAACGTGCTAAAGTCCATCCCTCTCTTACACCATCCTTGTCAAGAGAAATGTAATGTCCCTCATATGATCCCTGCAGTTTTACATCAGAGGTGACTTCACCTTTAACTCCTTGTAGAGATGATTCTAATGAACCAAATCTTATAGCACCATCAGAGTTACCATACTCAACGGTATAATAATTTTGCTTTTCTCCACCTTTTCCCATTTAAATCTCCTGATCGATTTTTCCTACACAATCAATGACAGAGATAACTGTTGCGCCCTCTGGAAGATCAATTGCCTTATTCGCATCTTCAGCATCCTCTCCGATATTTATTACATTAAACACTGGTTGAATCACAGCATTGATGCCTGTCAAGGATTTAATAAAAGCATCTGGCAGATCATTAAATCCAACACCAGGATTGATAACCTTAACGTCCTTAAGGACTCCAAAATTACCAAATACAGGTTTCAGTATAGCACCATTGTCTGGAATAAGTACAATTTCATCACCCTCAGTATAGTTATACCCAGGACTTGAGATAAGGACATCTTTAATCTCTAAGACAACTGGATATTTACCACTTCCATCTGATGGATCACTACCTGCTGTTGATACAACCTCATCAGGTTGTGGAGTTGTGAATGATCCTGTTCCCTCAACCTTAATACTCACCGTTTGTCCTTGCCCAATAAATTGTTGAACTATATTTCCTTGACTGTCAACAACTTCAACAATAGAACCAACTGGAGCGTGTATGCAATCACCAACTGCTACTTGAATAGTTGTTCCAGGAGGATATGAATTCCATCCTCCTTTAAGGATATCATCATTAGATCCAAAATCTTGAGTATTAGTATATCCAGTGTCTGGCAAATCAAACATAAGATCACCAGGAAGATCTAAGACACTTGGGACCTCAATGTCAATAGGAGTTGGTGAGGATATCACCGTACCGACTGGAATGGTATTAGGACCTACAACAACAGTACCTTGTCCCATCATTGGCATCCCATCAGGACCCATCATTGGCATCCCATCAGGACCCATCATTGGCATCCCATCAGGACCCATCATTGGCATCCCATCAGGACCCATCATTGGCATCCCATCAGGACCCATCATTGGTCCCATACCTTGTCCCATACCTTGTGTGATTGGATTGCCATCAGGACCTAAGATTGGGAATGGAAGATCTGTTCCTACCTCGATCAGAGTTCCTTCTGGAACTTTAGTCCCATCTGGCACTGCATATGGACCTTCAATTAGAGTTCCAGCAGGAATGATTACTCCTGGAGTTGGTTCAAAAACAACAGTATCACCTGGTCCAGAGAATGGTGTGCCATTTGGACCTGTAGTTGATCCATCACCAGGACCATATCCTAACCCAGGATCTCTAACAACAACACCTGTGACCGATCCACCAGTCATAATTGGTGTTAGAGATGCACCACTTCCACCAGGATTACCACCAACTAAAATGGATGGTTGAGATTGATATCCACTACCAGGATTTCCAATGTCAACACCAATAATACCTCCAGTGACTGGAGAGATAATTGGGTTTATCAATGCTGCGACTGTTGGATTACCACCAGCAACAATTAGTGCTGGATTTGTGGTTGGTTGTGGACCTATATTGCAAGGTGGAGCTCCACCTTGTCCTAATCCTAAATCTTCGCCTGCTTTTGCTAGAATATCATTTAGAGGACCAGATAATGGATCTTGTACTTTAATACCAGCAAATGGACTCCACTCTCTAATTTCTGGTACGTCGGATGCCGGATCGCAAGAGAAGAATGAAAGGATGTCGGCTATTTGACTGGCAAGAGATGTAACCGATCCCAACGCGCCACCCAGACCCGCAGTTAATCCACCAATAACACTATCGATCTCGCCAAAAACAGAATCGAGAGCACCAGAGACTTGTTGTGCGGCTCCATCGAGCATTTTATTGATCGCATTTTCAACGGCACACATTGGAGCATTAACATAATTGTTAATAACCTCTTTCAAAAATGACATCATTAATTTAAAAAGACCATCAATAATTTTATTGATTACACAAGAGAGTGTGTCTGTTCCTTTATTAGTAGCTTCGTTAAGAATTGGTCTTTGATTTGGGAATATTAAATATACAGTATCCTTAACAATATTATCCATCGCAGTAATTATTGTACCACGAATCTTTGAGAGGATCTTTTTAATAAAACTCGCAATCGCCCTTGCTGATTTGTTTAGTTCTGATTGGAGTAATTTAGTTGGACTTGTTGCTGCGCCAAAGAAAGATGATTGAGAGGATTTAATTTTGTTAGTGACTGCCAACAGGTTTTTAATAATGACCTGGATAGCATCCACCTCACTTTCTTCTTCCTTTTTCGCAACAGGAAGTGCTGTGGATTCATTACCACTGAGAGCTTGCTTTGCGTCAGCAACTGATGCGACGTTTACACCTGTTCCCTCTCTTACTGGTTTACCACTGCCTTGTGATTTAAGTAATTGATCTTTATCAGCAACTTTATCGATTGGTCCCGCAAGACCATTCTCCGCAGTTCTTGGTTGGAATCCCTCCTCAGGATCTCCACCATACAACTCCGTATTGTCATTGTTTCCAATGACTCCTATGATGATCGGACGTTGACCGTCCATACCATCTTCAAAGAACCCCCAGACAAAATCTCCCATACGAATGTTAGGAGTTTGTCTAGATCCTGCGTGACCACTACCTGCTGTGACAGGGTACATCACCTCTGCCATCAGCAGTTCTTCGTCTCTGACCTCTTTAGTTTTATTCTTAGTTTGGTGACCAAGAATTCTTACTTTATAACGATAACCCCACGCTTTAGATTTTTTCTTTTCACCAGACTCTTCTGGGTCTTCGTGGAGTTTGGGGTTTGCATTATCGCGCCAAAAAGAATCATCGACAACTTGACCCCTCCAAGTAATGAAGGAACCTTTGCCTGTAGATTGTTGGTCGAATAACGTACTCATTAATCCTCGTAAATTCTACACTCGTCTGCTTCTGGATTTGAATCACAATACAATTCAAGAGGAGTGGGGTCGTGATGATCGCCCTCGGCAATCTCTTTTTTATTATTTTCTACA
>Ga0208790_1000944_pt1 | contig 13125 bp, 20 predicted proteins | sample 10_taG_FD_184083 | JGI IMG/M metagenome (GOLD analysis project Ga0208790, IMG submission 184083) | Marine viral communities from the Subarctic Pacific Ocean - 10_ETSP_OMZ_AT15264 metaG (SPAdes) (version 2) | ecosystem: Environmental > Aquatic > Marine > Oceanic | place: Pacific Ocean | collected... | reverse complement strand
GCCATAACTTTAGCTGCTTCTTGCCACAGCTTACCCTTTCCGCTTGCCAACACTCTAGACTTAAAACCCTCGTCGATATATAGCTTATCCAATACCGCTTGTGCTTGTTTAAGATTTTCATTCATGCTTATAGCTCCTTTCATTGATTAGTTGATGATTAAATTGTAGCACATTACCCCGCCTCGTCAAGCCTTTTTTGAAATATAATTTCCTTATAAATCAATAAGTTATCAATGAATTAAAAAATAAATAGTTTCATTTGAAACTAATATTACCTCGCTAAGTCTTTGATTTTAAACGATAAAAAAAGCCTGGTGGGTGAAAACTTGTTTAGAATCAATAGGTTATGGTAAAGATGAGAACCATTCTCATCTGAACTGGCTTCATAAGGAACTGGCTTCGCCAGTACTAGCATCTTAAAAGAACTAGCTTCATAAGGAACTGGCTTCGCCAGTACTAGCATCTTACTGGCATCGCTTACTATCTAACCCTCTACCCCCACCCCCCCTTTTTGAGGGCTTCGCTGACAACTTATATACATATATTAATTTGCTCAAATAATTCCCAGATTTAAGCGCAAAAACCCCCCCGTCACTTATTTTTTACCTCCCCTATGCGGTATAATATTTTTTATGGAAATAATAACTTTTACTTCAAACGCCGCAGATAAAGTTAAGTCCTTGATTGCAGAGGAGAATAACCCTAACCTAAAGCTCCGTGTGTTCGTAGAGGGCGGCGGGTGCTCTGGTTTTCGATATGGGTTTGAGTTTGATGAGGTTGTAAATGAAGACGATACTGCGGTGAATACTAATGATGTAACGCTGGTTGTTGACCCTATGAGCTATCAGTACTTGCAAGGAGCGAGTATAGATTTTGAAAACAAAGGGGTGGGCGGAGCGTTTTTTACGATAAAGAATCCCAATGCCACTGCAACCTGCGGGTGCGGCTCTTCCTTCACCGCATGATATTTCTCTTTTTCTATGGCGAAATAGGCTTGACTATTGGGCAAAGGTCACTAAGGTTTCTGAAATAAACCATCTGCAGAATGAATCTTTTCGGAACCGCCCTAATCCTGAATCTGTTTTAATGACTTCGCAAGAGTATGTAGAGTTTCGGAAAGGGCGTTTTGTCGATGTTACGGTTTAGTCCTTTGTTAGTTTTATTCTTATATCTTTTACTGACGTGTAACCGGTTAGGCGTCTCTACCGCTTTTTCCGAAGAGCTTTTGTACTGCAATTTAAAAGATTGTTATATGGTAGACGAAGAAGTTTTGGAAGCCCATACCCAGAAATGTGTATATGAGTCTTTGCTGTCTATGTATATCATGCATTGGAAACGCATTAACGAGTGGAAACAGGTACAATATATAGGGGGAAAGAAAGTGCTTAATTGTATTCCACAAATACCACGGATGTATTTGTCGGGGACGGAGACCCCGGATCAGCTTAAATTTTTAGAGGGACTAAAGTGCCAAGTTCATAATTTAAACCGAGATCCTGTCCTGCAGCGTATTGACTATTTTGAATCTTGTATGAGTACTTTTTAAATTAAAGGAGGATATGTGAAAAGAAAGCAATTGGTTGAGGTGTGGGGGGACGAAGAGTTGTTGTTTTTAGACCCGGCAAAAGATTTTGATTGCGCTATTGCCGGAGTCGCCGAGCGTATAGAAATGGAGCCCGTAGTGGCTTATGATAAGGAGCTGATCCTAAAACAACTTTGCAAAGACATGACTTATAAAGAAGCTGTTGAATATTTTGAGTTTAATATTCTGGGGAGTTATATGGGGGAGAAAACGCCAATATTTTTAACGCTTTTTGATGTGAAATCCGTTGACCCCATAGAACCTTTGTAACTTATTGATTTAAAACGGCTAAACAGGTATCTAAAAAAAAGATTTAAGTGCTCCTTGGTAATTAGGATTTCTTTTTTTGGGTTAGGATTTCTTTTTTTGGGTTAGGATTTCTTTTTTAATGACGTGTAACCGGTTAGGCGGCTAAACAGGTATCTAAAAAGAAGATTTAAGTGCTCCTTGGTAATTAGGATTTCTTCTTTTTGGGTTAGGATTTCTTTTTTAATGACGTGTAACCGGTTAGGCGGCTATTGACAACTTATTGTATTTTATATAAAAATATTCCCGTGCCACTTATACTTACAGAATCAGCAGGAATACCCTTAGCGGTTGACTACACTCATGAGGAGTTCTCCAAGATAGAGCCTCTTTTGCAGTCTGTTTGCGATTCGTTTACTTCTGAGAACGTGATGATAGATCTAGCAGATTCCAATCCTATTAAATATGCAAGGCAGACTGGGCTTAATCCGTTAAACACCCCTGAAGAAGTTAGGGCGTTTGTTACAACTAAGTTGTTGGAGGAGGCGGATAATGATGATGGGCGCACTCGTATAAAGGCGTTAGAGTTATTAGGTAAGATTGGGGAAGTAGGGTTATTTGTAGAGAAGAAGGAAGTAATACACAAAAACTATAAAGAGGAAGACCTTGATAAAATATTGGAAGAAAAACTGCATTTACTTTTAGCTGAAAATTCTATTGACGGGGAAGTAACAAAACTTGATGAAGAAGTGCAAGAGGTTATAGAAGAAGTTATAGAAGAAACTAATGCTGAACCTTCAAACACCTGATAAGAACGAAATACATAAAACCATTCAGTCTTTATCGGTTAAAGATAAGATTGAGCTTTTAGAACTACTTGAGCGTAGGGGGCAGACTAAAGCTAGGACTGATTTTCTTTCTTTTGTACGGGAAATGTGGCCTGATTTTATTTCAGGGCGGCATCATGCGAAGATGGCTAGGGCATTTGAAGATGTAGCTGCGGGGAAACTAAAGCGTTTAATTATAAATATGCCCCCTCGTCACACAAAATCTGAATTTGCGTCTTATTTACTACCTGCTTGGTATTTAGGGCGGTTTCCCAACAAAAAAGTTATACAGACCTCTCATACAGCCGAGTTAGCCGTGGGTTTTGGTCGTAAAGTGCGAAATTTAGTGGGTAGTGAGCAGTTTTCTTCTATATTTGGGGGGGTTAACCTTCAGGTAGACTCAAAAGCGGCGGGTAGATGGAGCACGAGCAGTAGTGGGGAGTACTTTGCTATTGGTGTAGGCGGTGCTGTAACGGGTAAAGGTGCTGATCTGTTGATAATTGATGACCCGCACTCGGAACAAGAGGCTGTAATAGCAGAAACAAGCCCCGAAGTTTACGATAAAGTTTATGAGTGGTACACATCTGGCCCAAGACAGCGTTTACAACCGGGGGGAGCCATTGTTGTCGTAATGACAAGGTGGTCAAAACGGGATTTAACGGGGCAGGTTGTACGGGCAAGTGCTAAATATGGGGGAGATGAGTGGAAAGTTATTGAATTCCCTGCTATTTTACCGTCTGGTAAATCGCTTTGGCCCGAATTTTGGTCTTTTGAGGAGTTAAACACCCTTAAAACTCAACTTCCGGTGTCAAAATGGCAGGCGCAGTACCAACAAAGCCCTACGTCAGAGGAAGGGGCTCTTATTAAACGTGAATGGTGGCAGGTTTGGGAAGATGATAGACCACCGCCCTGTGATTTTATTATTCAGTCATGGGATACAGCATTTATGAAGCATAATAAAGCTGACTATTCGGCTTGTACTACTTGGGGGGTGTTTGATCGAGAGGATAAAGAAACAGGAAAACTCACTACAAACATTATTTTATTAGATGCGTTTAGGCGTAGAATGGAGTTTCCTGAATTAAAGGTGACCGCACAGGAATATTATGCGGACTGGGAACCTGATGCGTTAATTGTTGAGGCTAAAGCAGCGGGGGCTCCGCTTGTATTTGAGTTAAGGGCGATGGGAGTTCCGGTTTCTGAATATACCCCGACCAGAGGTAATGATAAAATTGCCAGAGTTAACGCTGTTACTGATTTATTTGCTTCCGGTGCAGTGTGGGCTCCTGCTACTCGTTGGGCAGAAGAGGTTATTGAAGAAGCGGCATCTTTCCCTGCGGGTGAGCACGATGATTATGTAGATTCGACAACCCAAGCACTTTTAAGATTTAGGCAAGGCGGATTTATTCGATTAGGTAGTGACGAAGAAGACGATGTGTTATATACCTTTAAACGTAAGAGAGCTTTTTACTAGGAGAATGTAATGGCTACGGGAAACGGGGAACTAGAAGATTTTTGGGAATTTACTAAGGAGAGATCTCAACAACTTATTGATGCGATGAATGATGATTTTCGGGAGCGATATAGTGAACATTATGCTTTATATAGTTCTTTCACGCAGAAATTAAAAGACAGGGATGAACGTATACAAATGCAGGGGGAAGCAGTAATTAAAAAAGAAAAACAGATCAGGGAGTTAGAATCTCGTGTTCGGGTTTTAGAAGCACAATTAGATATTTATAAAGGAAAGCGTCATGGCGATTGATAAGGCTATTGCTGTAGGAGTGGAAGTACCCCTTAAACCAAAAGGGAAAGCCCCGGAGGAGATAGTTGATATTTCTATACTGGATGACGGTGGTGTGGAAGTTACCGTTGGTAAAGAAGACGAAGATCAGTTTGCGGGGGATTTTGGGGAAAATTTAGCGGAAACAATAGAGGAAGATGAGCTTAGTACCCTTTCGGAGGAATTAGTAGGGTTGTTTAGCGCAGATGATGATAGCCGTAAAGAATGGAAAAGGACTTTTGAAGATGGGTTGGATTTACTAGGACTTAAAATAGAAGATAGGACAGAGCCTTGGGATGGGGCTTGTGGGGTATACCACCCTTTATTGTCTGAGGCTGTGGTTCGATTTCAATCTGAAGCTATTACAGAAACATTTCCCGCTGCTGGCCCTGTAAAGGCTAAAATTTTAGGAAAAAGTACGAAAGAAAAGGAAAAAATTGCTGCACGGGTAAGGGATGATTTAAATTACCGTCTTACTGATGAAATGACAGAGTATCGTCCTGAACACGAACGTATGTTGTGGAATTTAGCTTTAGCTGGTTCTGCGTTTAAGAAAGTATATTATGACCCGGCATTAGGAAGGCAATGTGCTGTATTTATTCCTGCTGAAGATTTTGTTGTTTCTTATGGTACTTCGGATATATCTACCTGTTCCCGTGCTACGCATGTAATGAGAAAAAGCGAAAACGAAATTAAGTTTTTGCAGGTAAATGGGTTTTATAGGGATATTGATCTTGGTGAGCCGGGTTTTTTACGTACTGACATTCAACGTAAAAAAGATGAAACTACAGGTGTAGATGTAACCGAAGATAATAGATATGAACTTCTTGAGATGCATGTAGAGTATGATCTTGGGGAGGATGAGAATCAGATAGCCCTACCTTACGTGGTAACTATAGACCGTTCTTCCCTGCAAATCCTGTCTATTTATCGAAATTGGGAACAAGATGATAAGCTTCGCCGGAAACGTAATCATTTCGTGTGCTATACATATATTCCGGGCTTTGGTTTTTATGGTTTTGGCCTTATCCATCTACTTGGGGGCCACGCTAAGTCTGGTACTTCTTTATTACGCCAGCTTGTAGATGCAGGTACTTTAAATAATTTACCCGGTGGACTTAAAAGTAGAGGGTTGCGGATCAAAGGGGATGATTCTCCTATAACACCCGGAGAGTTCCGTGATGTAGATGTCCCCGGTGGCAAAATATTGGATAATATAGCTTTTTTACCCTATAAAGAGCCTTCCCAGACGTTGCTTGCTTTGTTTCAGAACATTGTAGACCAAGGTCGTTCAATGGCGGCTATATCTGATTTTAAGTCGGTTGATCTTAATTCTGAAGCTCCTGTAGGTACAACTTTGGCTATTTTAGAAAGAATGCTAAAGGTTATGAGTGCTGTACAGGCTCGTATGCATAACTCTATGAAAATGGAGTTTAGGCTGCTTAAAGATATTATTAGTGACCATACACCGGAGACCTATGAGTATGAGGTAGAAGGCGATGTTCCTGTGAAACAACAGGACTATAAGGAAGTAGAGATATTACCTGTAAGTGATCCAAACGCTTCTACTTTGTCTATGCGGGTTGTGCAGTATCAAGCTGCTTTACAGTTAGCAGCGCAAGCCCCTCAGTTATATGACCTACCTAGACTTCATCAAGATATGTTGCAGACTTTGGGAATTAAGGACGCAACTAAACTTGTGCCTACTGAAGATGATATGACTCCAAAAGATCCAGTAAGCGAGAATATGGCTATGCTTACAGGTAAACCCGTAAAAGCCTTTTTGTATCAGGATCATACAGCTCATATCCAAACACATATGTCAGCCGCTCAGAATCCTCAGATTATTGAGTTAATACAGCAAAGTCCTATGGCAAAAACGGTTCAGGGGTCTTTAGCTGCACATATAGCAGATCACATGGCTATGCAATACAGGGCAGAAGTTGAGAAACAGATGGGCGTACCGTTGCCAGCACCGGATGAAGCACTACCGGAGGACGTAGAAGTTCAATTGTCGCAGTTAATGGCGCAAGCTTCGCAGCAAGTACAGGAGCAATCAACGGCTAACCAAGCTCAACAACAAGCAGAACAACGAGCGCAAGATCCACTTATTCAAATGCAGCAGCAAGAACTTCAGATTAAACAAGCTGAAGTACAACGTAAAACTTCTAAGGATATGATGGATGCTGTACTTAAAAATGAAGAGATTGAAGCTGAGAAGCAGATTGAAGGTGCTAAACTTGGTGTAGAGTTAAGTAAACAGGAGAAAGATTTAACTGCGAAACAAAAAGCAGAGGGAGTGAAAATAGGGTTACAGGTAGCGAAAGAGCTTACTGAAACCGACAAGAAAGGTAGGGTTTAATGCTTAGTTTTGAGGACGTATACAAAAAAGAGATACGCAAATTAATGAATGAATACGCCGATACAGTTTCTGCTGGCGGTGCAACGGATTTCTCTCACTATCGGCATCTGGTGGGGGTAATAGAAGGTCTAGCTATAGCTGAAAGGGCTTTCTTGGACATTATTGATGCTGCTAAAAAATCTGAGGAGTAATATGAATAGTGCTATTGGGGCTATTGATGTAGATAAAACCATCAAAGAAGTTGAAAAATTGAAAGACAAATCATTAAGATTACCTAAACCTATAGGGTATAAGTTGTTGGTTACCTTACCTAAAATAGAAGAAAAAACCGCTGGAGGTATTATTAAGCCCGATGCTGTAGTAGAACGGGAAGCCACTGCCGCCAATATAGGTTTTGTTGTAGAGGTGGGGCCAGATGCTTATAAGGATAAAGAGAAGTTTCCTTCTGGGCCTTGGTGCGAAAAAGGTGATTTTATAGTAATGCGTTCTTACTCTGGTACTCGTATGCATATAGACGGAGAAGAATTTCGTATGATAAACGACGACAGTATTGAAGGTGTCGTTGCCGATCCTCGTGGTTTTTCACGAGCAAACTAGGAGTTAATTATGGCTAGATTAAAGAAATTACTTGACACAGATCAGGAAGTTGACACGGGTTCCTCACAAGAAGTTGACACGAGTTCTGAATCAAAACAAGTCGCTAAAAAGTCTTCTGATTTAGAAATAGAAATTGTTAACGACATTCCCGAAGAAGATAGAGGGAAAGAGCCTTTGAAACCGAACGATAGTCCTGAGCCTTCTGCGGATGAATTGGAGGATTACAGCGATAAAGTTCAAAAACGCATAGATAAACTTAAAAAAGCCTATCATGATGAACGGCGAAATAAGGAAGCTAAGGAGCGAGAAGCTTCAGAAGCGTATAAATATGCTAAATCCATACAGTTAGAAAATAAAAAACTTAAAGAGAACCTGTCAAAAGGCGAAAATGTTTTGGTGGAAGAAGCTAAGGCTAGAGCTGAAGCGGAGTTAGCAGCGGCTAAAGCCCAGTATAAAAAAGCATACGAAGACGGTGATTCTGATAGGCTAGTAGACGCTCAAACTCAAATAGCTTCTGCTACTGTAAATCAGGATAAATGGAATAGTTATGCGCCACAACATTCTGTAAAGGCTGAAAATACTTTGCAAGAACAAAGTAATAATGTATATAATACTGAAAACGCTATTCCTAAGCCCGATGCAAAAGCCGACGCATGGTTTAAAGAGAATACTTGGTTTGGGAAAGATAAAGAAATGACTGCCCTAGCGTATGGGCTGCATGAACAATTAGTTGAAAATGGTGTTGATCCTCGTTCGGATAAATATTATGACAGGATAAATACCAGACTTAGAGAGTTGTTTCCTGATCGCTTTGAATCTAATAATTCGGATTTAGAGACTGATATAGATGAAACTACTCCATCTCGGCAAAGCACTTCTGCTAATGTCGTTGCCCCTGTGAGGCGGAATCCGTCTTCTAAGAAAATTACATTGACTCAAACTCAAGTGGCTCTGGCTAAAAGGCTAGGTGTACCAATCGAGGAATACGCTAAACAAGTAGCTCAATTAAATAGGAGATAGAAGATGGCTAATCGTTTAAATAGAGAATTAAATACACGAGATAAAAAGGCTCGTGCAAAAACTTGGACTCCCCCTACACAATTACCTGATCCCAAACCGGAAGAAGGTTTTTCTTTTAGATGGGTAAGAGTAGCTATACTAGGGCAAGATGACCCTCGCAATGTTTCCATGAGACTCCGTGAAGGATGGGAGCCTGTTAAAGCAGAAGATCATCCTGAACTCGTTGCTGAGTATGGGCTTGTTTCTAATGTAAATAAGTCAGGCAACATTGAAAATGGCGGTCTAATGCTTTGTAAGATTCCATCTGAAATTGCTGATAGTCGTAATGAATATTACAGTAAACTTAATAAGCAACAGGCGGAATCAGTAGATAATAATTTTATGCGGGAAAACAACCCTCGTATGCCTTTATTTAGTGAAAAGCGTACAACGGTATCCCGTGGTTCTAAGTAATTTTTTTGGAGATTTTTAATCATGGCTTATCCATCAGTTTCAGCCCCTTACGGGATGGTTCCGATAGGTCTAATTGGCGGTCAGAATTATGCTGGAGCAGTTCGGCATATGAAGATCGCTTCTGCTTACAACACAAGTATTTTCTCTGGTGATGTAGTAAAGCGAGTTGCGGCTGGCGGTATTGAAAAAGATACTGGCACTACAACGGCTACCCCAGTTGGAGTATTTATGGGTTGTACGTATACAGATCCTAACTCGAACCAAAAGGTATTTAAAAAATACTTTCCAGCAGATACAGCAGCTTCAGATATAGAGGCTTATGTTGTAGACGACCCTGACGCTTTATTTAAGATTGTGTCTTGTTCTGCTACTACTACAGTCGCAGGTATTGCTGTAACTTGTATCGGTAATAATGCTTCCATCATTCAAAATGCAGGGAGTGCAACTACAGGGCAATCTAAGATTGCTTTGACAAGCGGTAGTATTGCTACCACTTTGTCTTTGCCATTACGGATTGTTGATGTTGTTCCAGAAACAACTGATACTTCTGGTAATTACACAGAAGTAATCGTTAAATGGAATGCGCCGTATAATGCTGAAGGCACACCTAATACCACTACGGGTGGTCATTTTTATCACAACCCCATTGGTATATAAGGAGTAATAAATAATGGCTATTTCAAGAGCACAACTACTTAAAGAACTCCTGCCGGGGCTTAATGCTCTGTTTGGTTTGGAGTATGAAAAATATGGCGAAGAGCACAAAGACATCTTCGAGCAAGAGTCCTCAGATAGAGCATTTGAAGAGGAAGTCAAGCTTTCAGGTTTCAGTGCTGCTCCAGTCAAAGACGAAGGTTCGGCTATTGCGTATGACAATGCACAAGAAGCTTGGACTGCTCGTTACAACCATGAAACCATTGCACTTGGTTTTTCAGTCACTGAAGAAGCGATTGAAGATAACCTGTATGACAGCCTATCAAGCCGTTATACAAAGGCACTTGCCCGTGCTATGGCTTACACCAAACAGGTAAAATCTGCTAACGTCCTGAATAATGGATTTAGTAGTAGCTACACTGGTGGTGATGGACTTGAGTTGTTTTCAACAGCACACCCATTAGTTTCTGGGGGTACTAACTCAAACGAGCCTTCTACAGCCGCTGACCTAAATGAAACTTCATTGGAAAATGCAATCATTACGATTGCTGGTTGGGTTGATGAGCGAGATCTGCTTATCGCTGCTCGCCCCATGAAGATGATTGTTCCTCCAGCACTTCAATTTGTTGCTACTAGATTGCTTGATTCTACAAATCGAGTAGGAACTGCTGATAACGATATTAACGCTATCAACAATATGAGTGCTGTACCAAATGGGTACGCAGTTAACCACTTCCTGACTGATACGGATGCTTGGTTCTTAACAACTGATGTACCTAATGGTCTAAAGCATTTTGTCCGTACTCCGATGCAAACGTCTATGGACGGGGACTTCGATACAGGCAATGCTCGTTATAAAGCTCGTGAGCGTTACAGTTTTGGGTGGAGTGATCCACTTGGAATGTTTGGTTCGCCGGGAGCCGATTAATATAGTAGGGTAATGGGGGGATAATACTCCCCCCTTACTTTTTTACTTCTGACAGCGAAAGCTGACACTAGCCGAGACAGGAGATTTATATGGCTAATACTACATTTAATGGAGCAGTGCGCTCCGAAAACGGTTTTAAAACAGTTTCAAAAAACGCTACTACTGGAGTTTATACAGATAAAGCAGTAATGAACTCTTCTGGTAATCTTTACACTACTGCTGGTGGGCATTTACAATATGCAGCAGCTACAGGCTATGGCCCTTCCGATCTTGTTATTGGAAAAGGTGGTTCTCAGTACGGAACTGCAAACCCTTGGGCTGAAAGCTCGACTCAATTATTCCCATTAGGAACTAAGCTTATTTACGGTAACAATGTCTATCGTTATGGTTTGCTTGGCGGCACTGCTGTTACTGCAGGAAAGTTGGTTCAGCACCAAGCCCAAGACTCTGACCACTTGAATATGACTGCTACTGCAGCTGTTAGCGCAGGGGAAACTGATATTTCTGTTGAGACAGGTGGAACTGATCTGACTTTAAATGAATATGCTGACGGTTATCTATGGGTAAATGACGTTAATGGTGAGGGGCAGACAATGAGGGTTAAATCCAACCCTGCTCATGATCACTCCTCAGACCCAAGTGTTGTTATTACAACCTATGATGCTCTGGTAACAGCACTGACTACAAGTTCCCAGTTATCGTTAATTCATAACCCATATTCAGGGATGGTTATCGCTCCAGCTACTGAAACAGGGGCTGTTATGGGTGCTACGGTTATTGATATGACGGCAGACTACTATGGATGGTTTACTGTATCTGGGCCTCAAGCCTTGCTTACAGTAGGTACATTGGTACTTGGTAATATTGCTGTTCGCTCTGGTGGTACAGATGGTGGTGTTGCTCCGGCAACGGATAATGTACTCACGGAAATTGGAGAGGTTATGGCGGTTAATGCCAATACGGAATATTCTCTAATCTGGATGAACATACAGTAATTAATCAGGAGGGGTTTTGCCCCTCCCTTTGATTTGGAGAATATTTTATGGGGATACTAAATGATGTAAAAGCTATCACCATTAGTGATGAAGTAGCTGCGGATGATGATTTTATTGTTACCGCTGCTAGACCAAATACTAGTGCTACGATAGCTAACAGTTCTTTTGCTTCAGGTGGCGCAAGGATTTTGAATGTAACAACTACAGGTACGGGCGATAACGGTAAAACGAACACTATTGTAGGAACGGACGTTTTTGGTGATGCCCTAACTGAAGTTATTACATCTACAGGTTCAGCAGAAGCGGTAGCTGGAACCAAGTATTTTAAAACAATCACTTCTGTAACAAGCTCTGCTCAATTTGCTGCTAATTTAAAAGTTGGTTCTACAGCATCTGCATCACAAGCTATATTTGGCGGGAGAACAAGATTGCAGGGGATGTCTATTGTTTCTGGCGGTACAGCCGGGGTTATCCAGTTTTATGATGGAACACCTGATTCGGGTACTGTTTTGTTTAAAGCTAGAACGATTGGCACAGATAACACTACTGAAGATTATTATTTACCTGCAGGGATTTTATTCGCTAGTGGTATGTCGGTTCAATACACCATTGGAACTATTGACATGATGACATTTTATTACGCATAGGGAGTTTGAATGCCTAAAGTTACTTATACTGATAGCAAAGGTAAACAGAAGTCTAAACATTTTCCATACACTAAAACTGGACTTGCAGCGGCACAGAAATTCGCCAAAGCAAAGAAAGGTAAAATAAAAAAGAAGGAGAAGCGTTATGTGGCATAAACCTGAATACACTGAAGTTCGTTTTGGTTTTGAAGTAACGATGTATATAGCTAATAGGTAATTATTATGGAAGATAACCCTGAAGCTCTAAAAAATGTTGTAGATGGTGTTTCGGCTACTGTGGGTGTCGGGGTTTTCTTTGGTTATATACAGGCACTGGTTGGGCTTTTTACTATTATATGGTTTGCAATCCGAATATGGGAAACTAAAACAGTGCAGGGTTTAATTGGAAAAATAAGGGGTACTTAACATGAGTATGAGAACTGAAAACGAAAAGAAGAAAAGAAAAAAACAACAGAGGCAAGTAGTAGAAGGTAAAAGATCATCATTTGCAACGGGGGGCCCAGTTAAAAAGAAGCCTAGAAAGTTAACGGCGGAAGACAAAGCCACCATTGACAGAGCTTTAGAAAGTACTGGAAGTGGGGAGTATGAGGAAGGAACCCCAATGGATAAGGCGCAGAAAAAAAAGAAGAAAGTAGAAAAAAGGGGAGTCACCGAAAAGATGAGTTACCCAGTACTTGGTCTGCCTAGAATGACCCCGGAGCAAGAAAGGGATATGCTAAGATGGTCTCGTGAGTTGGATAAACAAGACAAACTTAAGAAGTCGTTAAAGAAAGGCCCAACAACCAAAAAAACAAAGATGGGCGGTGGGATGATTAAGAAATACAGTAAAGGCGGTAAAGTTGATGGTCTTGCTATTAGAGGTAGAACCAGAGGCCGTATGGTTAAAGGAAGAAAATAATGGCGTTTTCGCTAAAGAAATTATCTCCCGCTGCAATGGCTGTAGATAAGATACGGGAAAAAGGCTACAACCCGTTAGCTATGTTATCCCCTGCGGCTATGGCTATGGGACTGCATAAAAGGAAAAAACAACG
>Ga0208790_1000942_pt1 | contig 13128 bp, 8 predicted proteins | sample 10_taG_FD_184083 | JGI IMG/M metagenome (GOLD analysis project Ga0208790, IMG submission 184083) | Marine viral communities from the Subarctic Pacific Ocean - 10_ETSP_OMZ_AT15264 metaG (SPAdes) (version 2) | ecosystem: Environmental > Aquatic > Marine > Oceanic | place: Pacific Ocean | collected... | reverse complement strand
CTTTACTTGCGCTTCACCTACCTTCTCATCTTTTTCACCTTCCAGAGCCGCTTTTTCTTTAGTTATTCTAGTAACGTCTTGTTGAGCAGTAACTGAAGCGTCAGCTTTTTCTACCTTTGCGGTGGCTTTATCAAAAGCTTCTTGAGCTTTTCTGAAAGCTTCCGAAAGTCCCGCTAACTCAGCTTTCATCGTTTCCGATTCAGCCATAGCAGCCACAGTCTCATTCATTTGCTGTACGTATTCTTTAGTGGCTTGATTTTGACTGTTAAGTAGCGAGTCTAAAAATTCGCCTTCACCAAAAACTTGACCAAGGTCCCCTACATTCTTTGACCCTTTACCTGTTATCTTCTGCCCAGCCGTATACATTCTTTTAAGCTCGGCGCTATCCATGCCTTTTAAGTCTCGCAAGTTCGTTACCTTTCCTCCTGAACCCGCCGTGATATTGTGAAGTATCGCCTCGAATCCTTCGGATAAGTTTCTGTCATCGGCTTGGCCTTTTTTCAGGCCCATAGCGGCTGCCATTACTTTCTCAGAGTCACCAGAAAATGAAGCGTCATCTATAGCCTGAGCAAACAAATGGGTACGGTCCTGATCTATTTTAGCTTCGGCGGTTTTCAGAGCCTCTTCAGTTGACTTCTTTTTAGTTTCAGCTTTTTGCTTGGCTTTTAAAGCTTCTGCTTGTTTAGCTAACGCCGTTTGTACTTCAATCGCTCTCGTGACTTCGTTGACGCTACTGTTTACTCCGGAAGCGTTGAGTGCGTCTACAAAATCTTGTTTTCTTTTCTGGAAAGACTGCTGTTGAGTCTTTAGTAATTGAGCGTCTATATCTTTTATTTCTCCGATGTTTTTGGGCATTTGGCTTTTCTTGAACTCGGCATAAATCTGATTCTCGCTTATTTCTTCTGCTCTTCCAGCTTGTTGTCTGTAACCTTGAGCTTGTTCTCTTAACTTAGATGCTTCTCCTCCTCTACCCATTCCTTCAAGCTCTGTAGCTTGCTGTTCTAATCGAGAGGCTCTATCGTTAAATGTGTTTCGAAGGTTAGCTGCGTTCGCATCGATAGCTTGCTTTTTCATTCCCTCTGCACCGGGACCCATTATATCTACTCCTGCATCCATCGCGCTTCTAAGAAGCTGAATCGCCCCGCGCCCTTGTTGCATCACGTCTCCCTTCGCCGCGCCTCTCGCATAACCTTTTAAGCCCTTTTCAAAATCTTCAGCCTTCTTTTTTCCGGCCCCTTCGGGGTCCATAAAGGTATTTAGCCCCCCTAATGTTTTAATATCTTTCTGCTGTTGAAGCTGCTTCTTCTGAACGTCTAATTGCATCTTGTTGATGGCAAGCTGTGTCGTGGCAGTCAGATTCGCCATTTTCATTTCGCCATTTTGAGCACCTAGAATACTCTCCATTTGAGCGCCCCAACCGGGGAGGGTGGAAAGAGCCTTTCCATTCATATTGATAGCCCCAAGTTCAGCCGCCATATCCTTACCACTCATATTCGTCTTCAGAGCTTTTTCTTGGACTTTTCGAATAGCTAGGAGAGTTTTAGTGTCAAGACCGCCTTCCCCTCCCATTTTTTCAACAGCCTTAACCATGTCGCCTCTTGTCTTGTTTTGAATTTTAGCTAACGCATCTAGTCGCTTGTTCTGCGCGCTGGCATTTTTCATTTCGTAGCCAGATTGAGCTTTAGCTTCACCAGTTTGAAATGGGGCATTTAACTCCCTTAATCCCTTCGCTGCCGCCGTCCAATATTTTCTCATATTTTGATCGTTAGCCATTTCTAAAGCGGCACGACTTTTTGTTGCGGCATCTAAAGTAGCCATCCAATTTTGAAGCATTTTTTCGTTATTGGCGATAGCTTCATTTACTGCGGTGGTCGCAGCAGCTTGCTTCGCCATTAATTTAGCCATTGCTTCTGCTTCTTCTCGTGCTCTCGCCGCGTCTTCAGCGAGTATCTGTAAAGAATTTTTGAGAACATTCATATCGTTTGTTCCCAGATGATCCATCATTCTCGAAAGCTCTTCCGAAGCCCCATAGTTACTTTGAAGCGTGCGAGCTAATTCTTCTCCCGACATATTTTGCAAATCCATACCATTAGCTATGTCGGTTGAAAGTTTTTCAAAATCCATTGACTTGGCTATATCTTTAGTAAAGTTTCCTAGGTCAACCGCGTCCTCTCCCTCCCCGAAAACTTCAGCTTCATCGCCTTTCATCGCTTGGTTCACCATTACCCCTATTGAAGCAACACCTCCTATTATCGCACCCGCCATCGCGCCAACCGCCGTACCAATTACAGGAACGACTGATCCTACCACCGCTCCGATAGCCGCGCCTCCAGCCATTGCTCCACCAAGGCCACCCAGATTGCCCTCAACGGATGAATCGACTCCTCTATCCATCGTGCCGTACATATTGCTAAAAAATCCAGTCTTAGATTCAGCGGATGTAGCCAGTGTAGACGCAGCTTCTCTTCCCTTTTGTTTCTTAGCGGCTTCCATTTGAGCTTTAGCAAGAGCTTCTTGAGCTTCTGCTACATCCCCAGAAGAAAGAATTTGTCTACGCAACGCAGCGGGTAGCTCGCTCAAAGATGTAACGTAAGCTTTCTGAAGCTCTAAAACCCTATTTGCCTCAGGAGCAGCTTTAGACAATTCCGCATCTAAACTGGACATGGCTGTTGCTGTAGCTTGAGCGCTCGCATTAAATTTTTCTAAACTAGCTTTTCCAGATTCAGCAGCTTTTTTGAATCCGGAGAACTTCATCGTGCTAACGTATTTAGCCACAGTGGTAAAAGCGCCAACCAACGCTATAATCCCTCCAGCAGCCTTACCGGAAGTCACCGGGAAGCATACCAGCAGCCATTCCGGCCATCCCAGAGTCTGAGTGAAGCCAGCGATAGCTTCGGACGCTTTTTCGCTAGCGCCAAACATTTTACCCAGAGCAGGACCCATCATAGACATTGCCATGCCAGCCATTTGCATTCTATCCTGAAATTTACCATCACCTTCTATCTTCTTAACCTTCGCCTTCGCATCGTAAACCTTCGGCGCTGCTAGTCCCGCCCCGGTAGTTGCTGCTGCAGCCCTCCCCCTAGCCGCAACTATATTTCTTTCGGCGGTTACTATCTTCTTCGCCTGCCTATCCATCTTCTTCATCGCATTAATCCGCTCGGTGGTGGTCCGATCCTCGTCGTCAGCTATCGCCTGCCATTGATTCATTTTAAGAATAGCTTTATTCTTCTTTGTGGTTTCCTCGGTTATCTCTCGCCCCGATTGACTGAGGGTGAGATTGGCCTTCTTCAGCATAGCGTCCCACCTACTGAGTTCTTTATTAGCCTCAGTCAGTTTCGACTCGGTGCTTTCAGTTAATGCAGCCCAGTGGGCTGCGGCGGCGGAAGGAGTCGTAGAGGCGTAGTTCGGAATATAGCCCCCCGATCTTCCTACGTCCTTCATTCCCCTTGGTTCATCTTTTTTATTGGTAACGGCAATAGGCTGACCGTTTTGGTCAGTGTGAATCCTCATTTGACTATAAGGAATTCCGGCATCGTGTTCTCTTTGGACAGATTTACGTAGTTCGTTTGCGAAATTCGGTATGTAACCTTTAGATTTTGAGGTGGCTTTTTGAATTTCGCCCCGGACATCCATTCCTGTAACCCCTTCAGTAGAACCGTAAAACTTTTTCGCCATTGATTCATAGTAAGCGGAACTATTCAAATTTAACTTAGAATCTATAAAGTCAGTTTCGAGCAAAGATTTGCCGTCAGCAAACATCTTTTCAATCGCAGGTTTTCGTTTATTAAAGTCTGATTGTTTAAAATCCCACGAATCTTGACCTCTTTTGCTTCTGTCGGCGCTTGGATCATTAATGGCAGCAATTAAAGAGCTTTCAAGCATTCTGCCCGCTATCTGCGGGTACGCTGTTGAGTCGCTTATGAGTGAATCTCCTAGTTTTTCTACATTTGGAATTTCGTCTGGAGCACTTCCTAAAAGTTCTTTAGCGATATCAACTGCTGCTTGCCCTAGCGCTGGCTTTACTATCTCTTTAAATTTTGCATCAGATTTTAAATCTTTTGCAAGAGGATTGGGTCTAAAGTGACCAAGGTTTCGTATTCCAACCGCTTTCTTAACGTCTTTAAAACCAGCAGCCTTCAACTTAGCTGGGGTAAGAACTAACCCCGACTCCTCTTTAGGTTTCTTTCCAGCTACCGAAATAACTCCAAAAGCATTCGGGTTTAGGTTTACGTGGCTTAATCCTGCTTTACCGCCCGTTTGGGTTGCGGAAGATTCAGGGACTGAATCGTCATCGTCTTCTGTCTTTTTACTTGCTTTTGAAACGGGGGTGGGGGTGTTGGCATAATTTGGGATAACCGCAGACTCGCTTCCTCCTGCAAATCTATGAACCACAGACTCTTCGGTATTTACTATTGCTCCTTTTTTACCTTTGATTTTTACATTTGGATCGTAATAGCCCTGTACTCGCGGCGAGGCTCCCCTCCTTATCGCGTCTCTTCTTTCTCTCTCTAGTTGGTCGGCAGCATAATTAGGAATGTAGCCAGCGGCTCTTGCTGCTAGAGCCGTCCCTGTTCCAGAGCCCGTAAGCACTGTTCTTCTAGCAAGGGACTCTGCAATGCTTCTAGCTAGCTGTTCTTGCGTCCTCAGGTGGAGATTTTCATCCTTAATATCTTGAAGGACTTTGCTATGCAAACCCGCAAGATTCATTTCACCTTTTAAAATTTTATCTAAGAGTTGAGGTTCTTGCGCTAAAGTTTGCCTGACTTTATCTTCTAGAGCCGCTCGTTTTTCGGTGGCTTTGCCCATCGTCATGATGGTCTTCACTGCGTCTACCCCTTGTTTAGCTAAAAATTGAAATAATTTAAAAAGCCCAACCCCCAACATTAACAAGCCGGGTCCACTCAAAATATTTCCTATACCCGCTAGTAGTCCCGTGCCTATTTTTTTGCCCATACCTTCAGATTCACCTTCGGGAGCTTCTGCGAAAAAGCTGTTTAAAGCTGAAACTATATTTTCTAACGCTGGAGCTATGGTTAAATCTCCAAAAGCCGCCGCTATTCGAGTGGCATGTTGAACCAATGCGTTAAGCTGGGCGGACATGCTTTTGTTGAGCTCTTCATTTCGCGCTCCAGCTTCATTCGTGGCTGAATTAGCTATCTCTAAAGCGTTCCCGTAAATGGAATATTCAGCGCTTAAATCTCCAATAGCCGCCTTTAAAACGTTAATTTGAAATACTCCACCTACGAGTTCTGCTATCTGAGATTGTTGCGCTTGAGCAAGTCTGTCATACCCTTTAGCTAAATTATTTAGAACCTGCATAGCGGGCAGCATGGCTCCTGAAGCGTCCTTAACTTTGATTCCTATCTGTTCTAGGGCGTCAAGAGTTTTAGGTCTTTGTAGTCGAGTGAAAATAGTTTTGAAACTGTTACCAATTACTGCACCACCCCGAGCAGTTCTTTGCTGCGCCGCCGTAACGATAGCTATTAATTCATTTAGTGAAACTCCAGCTCCTTGAGCTGTACTCGCAACGCGACGCATCGCTTCAGCGATATCTGCCCCACTTACAGCGAAGGCTTGATCAACGGCAATAATCCTCGAGGTTAAAGTCTCCTGCTCTTTAAGAGTTAGATTATAACCATTAATGGCTGCAGTTATAGCGTTTACAGAGTCTGCTACAGATAACCCGGTTAAACGCGACAATACTAAAGCGTCATTTACTCTTTCTAGCGTCTTTTCCAGACCTAGACCTTGACGAGAGAACTCCGTAGCAGCTTCCGCAGCAGCATCAAACCCAACTCCTGCTTTTGCGGCGGCATTAAATAAATCATTACCAAAGCTCTTTAGGTTTTTTTGGCTGGTTCCTAAAACGACGTTAATTTCGGAAAGCTTCTTATCAACCTCTATAGTCGCTTTTACTAATTCGGTAAACCCTTTTTGAACCGCGAAAATTGCACCCGCTGAAGCTCCAAACGCCAATACACGAGCGTTAGAAGCCATTAAAGATTTATTGAACTCCCCAAGATTTCCTTGAATTCTTCCTAGGGGTACGGTAAAATTTTTGGAGTTTATTCCTCCTAGATGGACTTTCTTAGACGATAACCGCGCAATAGCCGCCTCTACCGCAGCGGTATCCGCCCCTAAACTAAGTGTAACGTCTGCCATTTCCTTTCGCCTTGCTATATATTACACTTATTTTTTTAAAAATAACTTATTTATATTTGTCTAATACAGCTTTAAAATCCATTGTGGAAACTTCACCTTTTTCTTTTTTAATTTTAGCTAATTCTGAATTTAAGTCTACTACTTGGCCTCCCATCGCAGTTGCATAGTCTTTTAACTCTTCGTCGGTAGCTCCCACTAATCCCGAAGCTTGAGTTTCTCTCTTCGGTGACGCTTTTCCGGTTCCCCCTTTGTCGGGTATTGTACCGCCTCCCGCAACCTCATACCAATCTACTAGCTTATCTATGCTTGTTTCCACGTAATCAGGAGGCGTTTTCCCTTTCTCTAGGGTCGCCTTATAACCCGACGCATATGTTAAAACGTTAAGTTGGTGAACTGTTAAGTTGCACGCTGGCTTACCAAATACATAAAAGGGGTTATTTTTACAATGGAGAAATGAATTGAAAAAGAAAGAGCTCGCAGCTATTCTTTTTATATTTTGCAGGGAAAAGTAAGTAAATTCATCGTTAAAAAGACGAACGATATTTATAAATTCTTGGCTGCTTAGAAATTCTAACTCTTTCTCGGTATAATATGCTTTTTTGAGAGAAGAGTCTTTATAGATGCATTTAGTAGCTAATAGCTGCCCGTATTTTCTACTTGCAAAATCTTCGCAAGTATTTTGACTAAAAGCTTGTCGCTCCTCATCAAGTTTTTTGAATTTCTCCTTATTTAACTTTAGCTCTGAGCGTAATTTGCTCCTTTGAGATTCTAGAAATATCTGAACTAATTGCCTCTCTTGGTTGTTAATTAAAGAGTTGAGCTCCTTGTGTTCTTTTTCCTCTTCTTCACTCCATTCACTGGAATCAATGAACACCTTCCTGTTTTCTTCTTCGGTAGGTAAGCCTTTCTCTGAAGCGCGTTCATACGCTTCAACATAAAAGAATTCTAATTCCCCTAGTTCGATTTCATTGTAATGCTTTAAATAGATTATCTCATTTTCCAGATACCTTTTGCTATATCCTTTGACAATATGAGAATAAATTAATTTTAGCTCCCTAGTGAGATCATTCGGTTTCATGAGACTCAGACGACTCTTCTTTAGGCTCTTCTTTAGGCTCTTCTGCAGGCTCTTCTGCAGGCTCTTCTGCAGGCTCTTCTTTAGTCTCTTCTTTAGTCTCTTCTGCGGACTCTTCTTCAGTCTCTTCTGCGACTGCGAGCTCTTCTGCGGGCTCTTCTGCGGGTTCTTCTTCAGGCTCTTCTATTTCTTTTAGAACTTTTTCTTCCGCTTCTTCCGCTTCTTCCGCTTCTTCCGCTTCTTCCGCTTCTTCCGCTTCTTCTATTTCCTTTAAATCTCTTGTAGCTTGAGCTAATTTTTCAGCTTCTCGTTTGCCTAAGGGTTCTTTTTCTCTCCCCTCGTTTTCCGCAGCCTTTTCACTGTCTAAGTTAATATCTAGGAATACTTTTACTTTATCAAACTCTTCCTTGGTGTTAGCTTGACCATTATACCAAAAGCTTATAAAATAAGCGAAATGTTTCATGGCTAAGTTAACGTGGTCAATATTTAGCTCTTCGTAATGATCGTAAGCGTTTAGTTTTTGTTCGAAATTTTCCCCCTCAAAGAGCGGAGCTATTTCTCCTCCTTTGAGCTCATCCTTCATATAGGATAAATGGACAATCCACCACAATACAATTTTATTCCTAGCTCTTGTATCTGCCGTCTGGTCAAAAACCGCTTCGCGAGACATTTCAAAATCTTGCATTTGATTCCGAACTTCAGTCATTTCGAAAAGAATTTCTGCCGCTTTTCTGTTTTTCTCTTCTTTCTCTTTTTTATCTACTGTATCGAGAAGCTCTAACTTTTGTAGCTCTTTTTCGTTTTGAAATAAGGAAAGCTGTAGAGAGGAATACGCTTCTTGGTCAGCTTTCGAAAAAATTCCTCCATCATCGCTATATCTTTTACTAATTAAAGATTTAGTAAGAAGTCCGGCTTTAACACCTTTCGCTAATTCTACTCCGTAGAATAATTCAGCTTCGTCTATAGTGCTTCTCTTGGGTTTTAAAATATAGCAATCTACTGGCCTAGTCACCTCTTCTTCGCGAGTAACAGTGATCTCCTTTCCGTCGGCGTCCTTAGAAGATTCGGTTACTTTTTCTAAAGACGTCTTTTGTATCTCAAACTTATAGAGCCACTTACTGGCTTTAGCGGAGGCTCCTTTTTTATTTTTCTTTTTCGGCATGATAGTTTACTTTTTTAAATTTATATCTACTTTTCCCATATTATTTTCAAAATCTCTAATAGCTTCATTACCCAAATCTAAAGTTTTTTTTCGAATATAATTATACTTTTCTTCATTTAAATAATTAATATTTTCTAAAGCTTCTTGAGGGATATATTGCTCCAACTTTTTTAACATTAAAAAGTGGTCGTTATAAAGGTCCCTAACGATTCCTAGATGAGCCTTGTAAAGATTAGTAGTGTTTCTGTGATGCTGAAATACTATATACGCCTTTAGCGGATCAGATGTAGACACTTTTCCCTTCATATCCTTTTCCCTTAAATAAATTATACACTAAATAATTATAAATTAAAAGAAAAAACCCCCACTTTTAAGTGGGGGCATGAGAAGATTTTTATATAGTTAAATCTTTTTAGGTAATTAAAAGCTTCGATTTAGATGCCGTTCCACCAATGGTAGCGGCAAATGACGCTGACAAAGTGGCGTTATCTCCAACGCTGCTGGAGAAGTTATGACTATCCATAGTGCAGTTTACGAGCTTGTACTCAACGCCCCCTACATTAACTTGGACATTGGCATAACCACCGTCTTCAACAGCAGTTGTCGCCGTATTAGCGCTTTGCGCTAAATTATTAACAACAATCTTCATCCCTTGATTAATCGCAAGACTTTCGAAGTCAATATTCGAAGTAGCCGGGAAAGTTGGCACAACCGCATAATAATATGGGGTAGAGCTATCTCCAAGCCTTTGGAGAACTTCCTGACCCAAATCATAATTAACGGTTGCGCTTTGATAATTAACAAAGGTTCCCGAAGGAGTTGGAGAAGAAGCGGCTCCGCCAACTTCTGTGATGATACAACTGACTCCCGTCTGAGTAGCGATATCAATAGTTGTAGTTGGCGCGGTGGGCATGGAAGTGCCGTAATTAAAGTCAGTACCCGCAAAGGAAAGAGTGTTATTAACGATGGCTCCTACGCTAGCTTCGCAGCTAAACGAAGTCAAAACGCCAGACTTTAGGGTGACCGCATTACCTGCCGCAGTGTAATCAATGCCTTCGTTGGTGGTGAGGCCAACCACGACGTCAACCCCTGATTGACTGCCGTACATTCCTGATTGGAGTAAGCCGTTTAATTTTCCCGGCTCAACGCTCGCTCCGCCAAATCCACCAGCATAATAGCCGATTTCCATAGTGCAAGTCGGAGCGGCTAAGATCACCTTATCTACTGCTCCTAATTGACCAAATTGGTTTACGTCTTCTCGCCCGATGTCAATCCCATAATTGCAGCTTTGCACACCATCAAGGGTGGTCCCACCGACACTTACGGCCTGACTCTGATATATAATTCTGTTTGTATGCGCCATAATAAAAATCCTCTCCTATAATTACATTTTTTTTAGTTAAATGTGAAATATATTCTCATTTAAAATATTGTTTTTTAAGTTTATTTTCGGGGATATCTAAACTGATTTAGATCGAAATCCACGAAAGCGGTATACACGTTTGGATTTAATGATGAATAATCTCCACCCACATTCTTGGAAACGAACACGTTATCTATAAAAATACCCGTTTTCGCTTCTCCTACGGCGGCGTCCACCAACCCTGTGTAATTGTAAGCCTGACCTGTATAAGCTCCAACGGCATTAAAGGGTAAAGACTGCTCTATGAAAGTGACTACAGTTTTATTTCTGTCAGTTAGAATACTACAAGCAGCGTCTAAATTATAAGCTGAATCAGCTAGAACTATAGCTCTCGCGCCAATATTCGTTAAATCTACACCGCCATAAGCTCCGGGCGCATTTTGACTCGTCATATTCTTTAAAAAGATAGCTGGGTAAGTCTCTGTATCGGGAGCTAATCCGGAAAGCGTCTGGTTTACCTTAGGTTTTAGTTGATATTTGGTTTCAAATAAAATCTGCTCTTCCGCCTTATTAGTTAAATAAGTGTTAAATTCTTTGACTGCGAAGTTACCGCTAATCCGATTCGTTCCCGTAATCTGCATTGCTGTTTGAACTAGGGCGTCCGTGTGATCTATAGAATTAACGCCACTAGAGCCCACTTGAAACTCAGTAAAACTTCCTCCGCTATCTATATAAACGCTTTTCATTACGTTTGCTCCAGTAACTGAATCATCCGCTACTAGCTGTTTGTAAGGAGAAGAGTAGTTAAATATGTTGTTATAAGTTTGATGAGTGGGATAAAAATAACTATTAGAATTAGTGAAAGCCTCCCCTTTCTCGCATATAAAGTGGTCTATATACAAAAGCAGACTGCTCATTACCCTATTGTCGTATTGAATTTTCATTCTATTTAAAACTCGCAATAAATTGCGCTAATAATTTTCTAATGTACCCATTGGAAGGCGGCTTATAGGAGCCCGTTCTAACCGGAGTCTTTGACTGAACACCCATGCCTGACCTTCCTCGGCTAAATCTTTTATACATGTAATAATTAAAACCAGATATACCAGTTTCTACATCGAAAAGCCAGCTCCTCCCCCCTTGGAAAGGCATACGAGACGCGCTCCTCAATAAGTTAATGTCCGGAATAGAAGCTCTGAAAGTTTGTTGTATTTTCTTGCCTCCCCTCCCCACTTTAGACTTTGCGCTCTTAGCCTTCACTTCGCCAGAAGTTAAAAGCACTTTTTCTACACTGCTAATAGGCTGAGTTCCTCTTTGAAAACCTATATAAGTAAATAAATTCCCTCTACCCCCTAAGGTATTACTTATATTAGACGCGGTCACCCCTCCTTCAATTTCTTTTGATACGGCGTGGTTTTGAAACTTTTCTATTAATTTCTTTTTTTCTATATTATATTTTTTTTCAGCGTTTTTTAAAGAAACCCGCGTAAATTTTTTAGATTTAGCTATCTTTTTAGCTAAATTCTTCATGTTGTATGAACCTCGTCGTGCCATTTTATATTTGATCGGTTAATTTAAATATGTAATAATCTTTACTTAAAATGCTCACCTTCTTATCTGACCCGTTTAAGTAATAGTCTTTATTGTCAATAGCTATCCTTTCAGTTTTCATGCCATTCTTTATAAAATCTCTCGCCTCTTTTTCGACTTTTATTCTTATCTCATTATCTGGAATTTCTATTTTAGCGTCATCAATGAAGCCGTCCGTTGCTACTGAGCCATTACTTATTACAAGGCCACTGTAAACCCCCGACACTGCAGTGTAAGTATAATTTGACTCTTTGTATTCCGTATCGTAACCATAAAGAAAGCTTACGTTTAAATCAGATATTGTTTTAATAGGTTCTTTATAAACGACTATCTCTTTTTTAAAAGTATCAAAGCTGTCGCCTATCGCGCCCGTGACTGAAGCTATCTCCGTAGATGTAAGAAGGCTTGGCATATTAATAATTTCTTATTCTATTGTAAAATTCTGTGCCATTCCCCCTGTAATAAGGATCATAATATCCTTCTATAGTATCGTCCCCCGCGACTTGACGAGGCTTCGCTTTGTTGGTCTTGTAAAAATTAATCGCTCGTGATAAGGCTTCAGACTCTTCTCTCTTGGTGTTGGTTAGCTCCTTCATTATGTTAAGCTTGTTGGCTTTGCGTACCCTCATGCCATCTTGAGAAACCTCTACAACAGTATCAGTTGAAGCTGCGCCCGCGCTTTGGCGGATTAGAATTTCATAATAATGAACTACATACATTCTTTTGAATATAAAAGTTTCATATTCGCTAATATCTGCTTGAGAAGAATCTACTTCTTGTTGGATTTCCAGCGTCGAAGAGTCAACTGCGAACTCTGTATTGAGAGCATTATTCAGCCCGCCTATGTTGTTCCTTAGCCACGTAGCTATAGCGGGAACAGAAATTGTGCTCGGTTCTCCCAGCTCGCGGTAAGTTTCTTCAGCTATATCGACGACTTTCATATTATATCTTACACTTTATTTAGTTTATTTTTTCCAACTATCCCAAAATTGATTATTCTTTTCAGCTTCTTGAGCGGAGAATATCGGGAATCTTCTATTCTTTTTACCTTTTCTGATTCCACTGATTTTTAAAGTAACAAATTCAGGTGAAGAATCTTTAAAATTAATATAAATTTTATTATTTTGTATGTATGCTCCGAATAAACATGGAGAGCTTGGAACTAGGCTGCTGATCATAATCGACTCTTCTTCGCAAACACTTAAAAAGATTTTATCTATTTCATGTTCTATTTTCGTTTTATAGCCCGTTTGTAGTTGAATTATATCTTCAAAAAAAGATTCTGGCATTTCTGTGCAATATAAAGCTACATACTCTTTAAGATGGGAGCTTTCTACGATAGCGTGCTTATCGGGAGTCTCTCCTTTTGTGCCTTTATGGCCCTTGTCTCCTTTAGTTCCTGCGTCGCCTTTAGAGCCGTCAGAGCCATCAGAGCCAGCGTCTCCTTTAGTTCCTGCGTCGCCTTTAGAGCCGTCAGAGCCATCAGAGCCAGCGTCTCCTTTAGTTCCTGCGTCGCCTTTAGAGCCATTAGAACCATCAGAGCCAGCGGCTCCTTTAGTTCCTGCGTCGCCTTTAGAGCCATCAGAGCCATCAGAGCCAGCGTCTCCTTTAGTTCCTGCGTCGCCTTTAGAGCCGTCAGAGCCATTAGAACCATCAGAGCCAGCGGCTCCTTTAGTTCCTGCGTCGCCTTTAGAGCCATCAGAGCCATCAGAGCCAGCGTCTCCTTTAGTTCCTGCATCGCCTTTAGAGCCATCAGAGCCATCAGAGCCAGCG
>Ga0208790_1000939_pt1 | contig 13162 bp, 19 predicted proteins | sample 10_taG_FD_184083 | JGI IMG/M metagenome (GOLD analysis project Ga0208790, IMG submission 184083) | Marine viral communities from the Subarctic Pacific Ocean - 10_ETSP_OMZ_AT15264 metaG (SPAdes) (version 2) | ecosystem: Environmental > Aquatic > Marine > Oceanic | place: Pacific Ocean | collected... | reverse complement strand
AATATTGAATTGGCTTCGGTTAAATAAACGCTAGTATCTAAAACGTAATTCTTTTTAGCTGACATCTGTTCCCTGCGTAATATAATTAGTATCATCTACTGAAATGGTGCCGACAGAGGGGCTTGAATTCCCCCAACCCTACGGTTTACAAAACCGTTGCTCTGCCAATTGTGTTATGTCGGCTTCTTCTTTTTTAATATGTGGCCGTCAAACACAAACACCACGGGCTTCTCTCCCTTTTTATATGGCACGCCATGTCGGCGCAAAGCATCAACATCTTTTTTATATATTATTTGTGCATCCCAGCCATCGGCGCCCCAATTGTCTTTAGGCTTCAAAATACGCTTTTTTAGTTTTACGTGCACTATTGGGCCGGCAAACGATTTAACCAGCACAATATCGCCCGCTTTATATTTCATCTTTCATAAGATTTTAAATATTTATCAAATAAGTCGGGATTTTTCTTTTTCAGAGCGTTTGTTAGTTGTTGTAAAAATATCGGTGTGCAGTTTCGAGAATGAAACCGATGGTCATCGGCTTCAATAGAATGTCCATTATTAGTTTGTTCTTTTTTATAACTTTTAAGAGATTTATCCCTATGAAAATCTAAATTTTCAATAAATAATTTTAAATTTTGGCGGGCTGTTTTTTCACCATGACTATCTACAAGATTATTGCACCTGAGAAAATCAATAAATTTGCTTAAAACGGTGTTCGGAGCTGTTATAAGTTCCTCATATCTTATCAGAAATGCCTGTTTAGAATTGTTGGCCCAGACTCGGTCATAATACTCCAACAAAGTATAATATCGCTCTAACTGAACTGCCAAATAATAATGATATATCGGAGATGAGAGGGTTCTGATTTCGACCCTATTATCTACTATGCTCTGGCCGTCGTACTCAGGAACCAGGATTTGGTTATATGGCTTATCTTGGTGGATCGATTCAATTAAGTTTCTCTTACGATAAGGATCGAACATAGGGAAACGCGGGTACTCTAACAAGAATTCAGTAAATGTAAGACTTTCACAATGTTCTTCCCCTAATAGATAAAACAACTCATAAAACAATTTCTCAAATTCAGACGTCTTTGCAAAATGACCAGTGGATGCAGAAGGTTCCCTGGCCATCATCATCATATGATACAGTAGGGAGTCTATACTCGCATTTTCGACAGTTGACCTGCGCAGGAGTCGCATTTCCTCCTTCACAGGTACGTGGGTCTCGCGAGTCCACATGTATTTCGCCAGCTGCAGAGGGGAATTGCCGAAGGGAAAATTACTTATTAGGGCTTCTTTGTAATCGCGAAGCAGCAAAACGCAACACAGATCAAAATGTCCTTTTATGTTGTATTTTTCGTTACCCTCATGAGGAACGAGGTAGTGAGCTTGCGCGCGGCTGATAGATCCGCCAAAATCAACAACATTCTTTACACAATATGAAAACCAGCTCTTTCCAGAGCGCGGATATGATATCTGGTAAATTGTATCTTTATTGGGTGCCGGCTGTGTTATCATGTGTCTACCTCTTTTGCTCTTTTCAATATAAATATAAAGATGGAGCGGGAGACGGGATTCGAACCCGCGACAGCCAGCATGGCAAGCTGGTGCTCTACCAACTGAGCTACTCCCGCAAAATGGCTGGGGCGGCTGGACTCGAACCAACAACATCCGGAGTAACAGTCCGGTGCACCTGCCTGTGGCGCCTCACCCCAATAAACGACTTTTCCGCCATGGACTAGGTAAGTCGACAACCTCTGCCTACGTTTGGGTCGGGCAGCCCCCTTCCGCTTATAAAGCGAGCAGAACAGCGCTATGCATCAAACGTTAAGGTACCATTTTCAGTCTGAACAGAAGCGGTCCAGCCACCGAGATATGGGTTTAGTTTGATTATATCACCGGCAGAGACCTGCACTTGAGCACTCAGGGTACAAAAGCCGCGCTTATGATCATATTTTTCGGTGGAATATTCAATCATATCTACATCATAAAAATTATCTGAGATAACATCATTAAGATATGCTCCAAAATCACCGCCGCGGTCATAGTCTTCGAGGAGGTCATCTTCGCGAAGGCGGTCCAGAACGTTCCCTCCGTATTGTGTTGAGACATGAAGGCCCGGGGTTGCTATTAACTCTGAAAAGACACTAATAACATCAGTTTCTGCCATTGCAGTATCTACTTCAGTTTCGTTATGAACGAATACATCTGTTCCGTCGCTATATGATAGGGTAACCATCTCATTTTCTTGCACATTAAGGTTGGTTAATTTTTCTCTCAGGTTCTTTGACATTATATATCCTTTGGCATGTCTGTTTTAAATATCCATACAACAATTTCTTTTTGTTTAGACAGTATTATTTTAACCCCTTCATCACCAAATGTCAAGGGTAAAATGTTGTTTTTTTCTGTTTTAATGGCTGATAGGTTTTTCTGGGTACCCGAAATCCACGATAAGGTTTCGTATTCGGAATTCTGTTTTATTATTCCTTTCTCCTCGGAAGGATAATAAAAACCATTATAACCAAATTCAGATAAATAACAAATTAGAGCTTCTTTGGTTACCATTTGATATTAAGAAAAGTCCCATAAGTAGTTCTTCCATTTTGGACTTATCTGATCTTTTTTGAGAGATCTGAGTAGGCTAGCTTTAGGCACAAATGGTTTTCTAATTGGATACATTCCTGATTCTGTGGGGGTCTTGCTTCCCTTTCTCTGGTTACATTTCTTGCATGCAGCTACCAAATTTGTCCAACAATTATTGCCGCCGCGGGATTTGGGGGTTACGTGATCTATGGTCAGGCTGTCGGCACTAAAATGATTCGCACAATATTGACATTGGTTCTGATCGCGCCAGAGGACATTCCCCCTATTGCACGACACATAAGAAAATCTGAATTTTACATAACGATTCAATACTATAACTGCGGGGAGTTTGAAAGATTCCGCTACTGAGCGTATCTCCTCCTTGTAGTTCTCCACAACACGTGCTTTGCCAATTATACATAATACCAATGCTTCGACCGCATCGATAACATCAATGGGCCGGAAAGAAGAGTCAAGCTTTAGTGCTTTGATGTCCTTCATCACTAATAATTATGGTAATTAACTACCTTTCGGAGTGTTTTATATCAACACGATTTGGGGGCGGATTAAAATCTCGGCTTCTTTCTAACAGGTTTGACGAACTTTCTACCTTTTCTTCGCCTCCGATACCCCACAAAAGCTCAATGCCCAGTTCCCTGCATACTTGGGCTTCCGGGGTGTTGTTCTTCCCTCGATCACCGCCATTTGCAAAATATGTTGGCTTATGTCGTTTTATGGCATCGCAAACGGTCTCATCGGAGTCATCGACTGAGTCGACCAACACCACGCCCTTAATAGAATCTAGGATCTCGTAGCGAGAATTAAAATCCATAAAGTTAAACCCCTTCTTACGATGTAGCCACTCATCAGAATTAGCTATAACGATCACGTCGCCATATTTAGCTGCGGACCTAATCATGCGGATGTGACCCACATGCACTGGATCGAACCCACCGCTAACCATTACTGTGGGTTTTTCTTCCTCGTCGTTGAACATATTTTTATGTATTGTCATCAATGATTCCTATTTCTTGCCGCGGACATTGCGGCGACGTCTGAATGATCTGTGTTTTCTTTTTTGCTCATTATTCCTCCGCGGCCTTTAAATATACGGCCTCTATTAGAGCGCCGGCTTGGGGCGTCGAGCGCAAGAACACAGTGTTCTCAGCTTCCTCGTAGTTCCAAGCGGTTATTTCTACTCGATCAATATATATTTTAATACTATCTTCAATTGGTGTGTAGGATAAATTAATATAATTAACTGGGCCGGACAAAAAAGTACTATCGGCTAACCACAACTCCCAATCACTGCATATGTCAATACCACCCTTGCCATATAGGCGAGCAAGATCAACATAGCGTTGGCCGATGTTTGCGGAATAGCTGGAGTGCTCGCATTCGCTATCAGCTAACGTTACAATAGATACCACATCCCTTTGAACATCTCGAAATTCAGTTTTCAACCAATCTTCAAATACTCCTACGGGGATGTTACTCTGTTCTTCTTCGTCAGAGATGAATATAAACAATTTATCTGCAGTTTCCCTAAAGAACTCTATGGCTTCGGGGGTTGTGTTGGTGAATTCGTACAATGCGGAGAAGCCGGCTTCAGTAAAATCGCCACCTAGGGACCAGGGGGCCATTATAAAATCAATAATTGGGCTCTGGTTGTCAAATATGCCAGCAAAGTAAGGATCCATTAGAGAAGTATTGATAAAAGCAATATTATAATCGCTGGTCACATTACTCAGGTCGGTGCGCAGGACATCAATTCCAGTACTGACTTGAGTGTAATTATCCGACATGGAGCATGAGGTATCTAATAGCACCAAAACATCGATCTGTTCTGGTTTTGAGGGCTGGATAAACGAGTCAACTTGAATCTCTCCCACCACGGTTGTGTCATTAATTTCAGTTATTTCGCCAGTTATAACACTATAATCTGCCGAGCACGCAGCCGCAAGAACCAACAACAAATATTTGATTTTTTTAAAAAGCATTCTATTATTACTTAGTTTTGTTGATGGGAAACAGGTTCTCTTCTTTTACTTTTTTGGTGCGGCCGGAACCATCATCTATAAAAATGCGATAATCATAAATATCATGTTTATCTAAGACCTCTAGAACCACAGACCGGGTTCTTTCCTTCCGGAGAATTTCAGTTCTCGAATTCGGAAAGCCGCAATATGCGACCCACTCGTCTATTTTAAATTTTTTTGCTTTCATTCTTAATGTCCGAAACTAAATCATATAAAATTGCAGGGGATAGGTCTTTTCTGTCGTATATCTTAATTGTTCGCCAATCAAACACACACGAAATTCTAAGTGCGTACGCAATCCACTCGCTACAATACCATTTTCTTTTATGTTTGATTTTACACGGCAAGAATTGTGACAATAACATTCCAACCCAATCGTATCCACATCCGCGTGTTTCCTCAAAAAATTCCATAATAATTTCAAGTTGTTGTTCGGAAACCTCTATGGTGATGAAATCCCACTCAAGCGCGTTTATTAGAAGTTTTTTTCTAGCATCCACTTTGGATTTTAAGAAAGGGCTTATACCAAGCCAGGTTACTCTATCAGGAAGGACCAGTTCCGCGTGACTATATATACTCTTGGTCCACCAACGAACAACGCTATTCAAAAAATCTCCTCGGCCTTTGTAAAACGCTATTTCTATAAACACTAACTTATATCATGGTCGCTTTTGTATATAAACGCGCGCGTGTGGATCCGCACATATCAAAGTGGAGTATTTTGGTTCTTCTATTCTGTGGTTTGTTGACACAAAGACATTATATTTATCCCATGGATTTGTCCCAGGCCTGACGGTCGGGCAACTAATCAATGTATAAGGTATCCCCTCTTCGATGATTGCGGGTTCATTGCAGCTATGATCGATCGCCGTGATGACACCATCTAAACATGGGCTGTTGGTTGAGGAGAAATTCTCTCCCGCAAACCCCAGCAAACCGCTGTTTGAAACCGTTTTGGATGTAGCACATCCAACTAACATCATTAAGAAAAATACTTGTTTAAGCATAAAAGCCTCCAAACCCCTTTAAATTGTTCTCTATTATTACGTATTTTTATTTTTGCTTTTTATCCAATACTTGGTGAATATAATCAAAATTCTTTCTCTTTAGGTGCACCACATCAACAATTTCTTCTGTGGGGAGATCAAATTCCTCTTTAATTTCCCAAAGAGATTCTTCCAAAGAGTCCAGGGTGTCTTGCTTTTGAAATGCAGTTTCGTCTATTTCTTTCTTGTTTTTTCGAAACCAATTAAACATAAACATAATATAAGTGGTGGAGGTGGCGGGAATTGAACCCGCGTCCGCAATACGTCCAAAGTTAAGTCATTCACAAGCTTAGACAGTTATACTCCACATACTGCCAAGTGGAGGTAGTTTGTTCCGCATCGCTTACTACCCTGTTGCGATGGGTGGTTTGATTTTTACAACTTGTCTGTTGTTTTGCTCAAATTGGATAGAAGGCTTTGAGCAGCCTCCCGATTATGCCGCTAAGCGGACAGATTCGAAGTGTGTGTTGTTATTTGCAACTATTGTTTTTGAACTGTTAAGGTCGTATCTAACCTGCTTGCACTCGACTTTTTCAATACCCCGTCGAAACCACTATCACCCCCTTGATTTTTTAATAATTACACCAATTGGCGAATGATTTTGGTCATCAAGCCAAATTAATGTTTCCTTTCCTTGCTTTATCTTGTCAGCAAAAATAAAGCCAATTTTTTTGGCTGCATTTTTCAGTGCGGCATCTTCGCTGCTATGTTTGCTAATAAAGTCGCCCTGAATATACTGGCCGTTCCATTTATAAATTTTCCACATTATAAACCTTCCTCAATTTTTTGTCTAACATATTCATCGCTGAACCCTGTGTGGCCGCTGTAGAACTTCATATCTCTGCTAATATAGATATATGTAGGGAACCCAGCAACAGCATAACCTTCAATTGCGGTGGGGTCAAACATTTTATCCCGAGAACCTTGTAATATCGGTGCAGTCGTCACCGTATGGCTGCTAACCCAGTCGTCAATTTCCTCATCTGTGGGTTCTATCCCCGGGGTCATCCCATCAATAAGGATGGTAACAATCTGTACACCATCTGAATCATAGTCGTTCTGAAGAGGTTGCATATAATGACCCGCGGCTTGACAGGGAGGACACCATGATGTTGAGAAATCCAATAATATCACATCACCGCGGTGAGAATAGAGATCCCAAGTATCGCCATTTTGGTCTTCTAGACGAAAATTACAAGGTGTATCGCCGATATCGATATGCTGGCAATCATCTTCAGCCATTACTCCAACTGGATCCAGTTCTTCTGTTGGCATTGAGCCATGTGCGCCGGTATGATCTTCGGCGCCTATTTGGACGTCAGGCGTACCTGCATCCTTAATTTCGACAGATGATGGCCCACATCCTATCAAAATACTCAATACAAAAAATAGCGTTTTCATATATACCTCGTACAATAAATAGCTTTTTTTATAAAAAACAACATTCGGTTGTGGATCTTTTGCTCACCACAGCTAACCTATAGTTGATTTGATTTAACCTCGTCTGGTTTGGCGGCTCATAATAGGTATGGAGCCTCCGTTACTTAATATATTTTATACCGAATGGTTATAATTTTCAAATATCGTCTGTAAAATAATTTTTAACATTATACGTTGACTGTACACGTTTAAATTCAAGATATGTTAATCCTAAAAAGCGTGCTGCATCTTTCTTCGAGTTTGTAGTTGAGATAGCAAATTTTAGTAATGCTTCTTTTATTATGTGATTGGATTGTTTCCACAGATCAAAACCATATAATCTATTATTAATATTATTAGATGACAGTTCTAGTTTAACTGCAATAAGATCTTCTAATGATAGTTTATTAATATTAACTAGCAGATCATCTTGCAAGCACAACTTTAGTATAATGCTCTTATTTGTGGTTGTCAAGTTCTTTTTGGAAGAATTTTTCATAAAGAATTAATATATTCTTGCAAGCCCATAGGATCACTAGAGATTTCTGTCTCTGCTGCAACATCAGTTTTCGCCATATCGTATGCTTGATTGGTTGGCTCTTCTACCTCAACAGCCAATTCTCCTTCAAACTTGTCGAAATAAAGTTTCAAGTTAGCTATCAGATAATCATAAAACAATTCTTGATCTTCGCTATCACTCAGGACTTCATAAGCGTCAATAATGGTACCCTCAACTTTCTTGAAACTCTGGTAAGCGACATTCCGGCCGGTCTCATCGCCTTCAACGCCGTCGCCAAAAGTGTCACGAGGATCTGCATCGTCCGGCTCAGCGGCTGTTTTTTCCGCATCTGTGCGAATATCGATAAACTTGTCGTCGATCGCCGGATCATCATCAATGGTCACCTCAATATCTTGCTCTTGCAAATCTCCAGTCGCATCATCTGCCGCATCGGTGTTAACCTTGGCAGGAGTGAGAGTATTAACCACAGCATTGATGACATGCGCGCGGAATGACTCTCTTTGTTGATTATTTGTTGTAAGGGACTTGTAATCTGTTTCAAGAACTGGTATAATCTTTTTAAGGAGTTCTTCCAGTACATTAATTCCGGTTGATTTGTTCGGAGTGGGATCCACATCGGCTACAGATGCCTCGGTTATCATATCTTTTAATTCGTGATCCATAAATTGGCGAATCATTGTTCTTAATTCATTTTCCTCATTAAGCTTTTTTTGCTTGACGTGGCGGATCATATCCCTTATATTATCTCTTAGGAGTTTCTCTTGTTTAGTCATCTTGCAATACCCTTTTCCATAATTAGTCTTATCACCTCATCAACGATACTTAAATCAATATTTTCGCTTCTCTTAACTATATCTTCTTCATCGTCGTCTCCCTTTCCGGACCGGTTGCCGGCAACACCCGTTAAGGTACCACCTGCCCCTGCCACTGCCCCTGCCATCGAAGTTTCTTCCAGGTCTGAAGCTAATCCAAATACCTTGAGAACATCAACGACGTTTTCTTCACCAACAAAATCAGGCAGCAGTGCGCGCGCCACATCGTTTTTTGTTGATTCTACTAGTATATATCTAAAATCTCCGGCATGGAATTGCTTTGGATCTTTGCCGGCCTTTACACTTGGCATATTTAAGTATAAATCTGATTTTTTCTCAGCTTCAGCAGCTAGCAAATTCATATATTCTGATGAATGTTCTTCCGGCGCAACCGCGGTCGCCTCTGGGGAAATTAATTTAAGATCGCCCCGGGGCCCACCACCGATGTACTTTTCGGCGCCGGTCCACCTCTTCCAATCGCCGTCTTTGGTGCTAGCTCCAAGTATAATTTCACTGCCGGCAGGGATGGGCGTAATGCTGGGCTCGACGTTGCCTGCCGCAGCTGCTCTTTCTTCTGGCGCGCCAGCAATTGCATATGCAGCGCTTATAGGAGAGCGCATTTCACGATCGTTGAACACCCCGATAGTAACATTGCCTAATTTCTGCGCTAATATGTTCCATATTTCGCTTGAATCGCCGGCAGTAATTACCTCCCCAGTTGGGAGTGATCGGTTGTTATTCAAAGGTTTTGAAATTAATACTATAACTTCGTCAGCCATATTGGCGTACTCCTCCACCATAGCAAGATGCCCCTTGTGAGGTGGCTTAAAAGCCCCAGGAACGATCGCTATGGTTTTCGGATAATCTGAATCAACAACGGGATCCTCATCTTCGTCGTCTAATGGCATGCCCAAATCTTGATCGGCATAGTGGCGCCACTCGTACCAATCATTATCTGTTGGAAAATCGTCATCTTGTTCTTTGAGTACTAGTACTCGATCAACATAGCCCATAACAGCGTTGTAGATGGCTTTCTCTGCGTTTTCTTGGGGTACGATATCCACGATAGGCGTACCGGCTAAAATGTCCCTGTAGACCATCTCAGGCAGCTTCTGGTAGGCGTGATTGACTGCAGCCGCTTCGGTTAACCACTCTTGGATGTGTTTTGTGATACTGCGATCTTGGGAAACGGTAATTGTAAAGTGTTTAGATATATTTTCGGAAACGTGATCTCCGTGTGTTGATGCCAACCCTTGCACAATGAAATCGCCGGTCAATTTAACTAGAAAGTCTTCCAATCCGCGCAATACCACGCCTTCATGCCGGCCTAAGTTGCCTGCTGCGCTGGTAAGGTTTTCTTTGACTGCTTGCCCAAGAAGGCGAGTGGCGTGGTAGAAGATGCCACCGTTGATCGCATCATCAATATCGAGAGGGTCTTTTAAATATACGTTAAGAGGGATCCCGCCTTCTTTTGCGCTGCGAAGGACTGCAAGGTATACGTCTTTGCTTAATGCTCCTACTTTTTTCTCTCCTGCCTCTTTTCCGTCTTTGTCGCGAAGCACCTTGGTGATCATCTTATCTTTCGGGTGCTTGACCATTTGAAGCCACTCACGTAAGCTGGCACTCTTGATATTGCCTTGTGCTATCTGAATTTCAATTGGGATATCCAAGACCTTTTCTATATCTAGCTCCATCTCTGGATCGAATTCCACGGGAACGTCTCCAAATACTTGAAATCCGTGCTCGACGGCAGCAGGCTGAACTTTGCGAATTAAATCAGCTAATGCTGTATGATCATAGGGCACCTCGATTCCGCCGGCTTTAATGGGTTTTCCGTTGGAATCATTAGGTCTTGGTAATCCTGGTCGATCCATCGAGGTGCCATTTCGAATTCTCCACGCCTGGGCCTTCTTTTCATAAAACTGATTAATTCCATGGATTGCTAATATATTGTCATCATACTCTTGTACGTTGGACGTGCCTTCGATATATTCAGTATTAAAATATCTGGTTGGGTCATCCCAAAGCCCGAGCGCTCTTAATTCTTTTTTAATGTGAGGTATGGACTGGTTGAAAATGGATAGTACATTGGCAATTGCCTGCGGCATACCGTGGCTTTGTCCCCATTTGTTAAAAGCCGCATCTGCATCAAACCCCACAACGGAGGCAATTTCACTGGTACCCCGATCCATGCGGAATTCCTTTTCACCATCGTCGTTTGTAATGAGTTTGATACTCGTATTGATGCCGTCCCATTTAACACTGCCGCCAATCTCTCCGGAGCCCAACTTGGTCACAGCATCGTTGATATAAGCTAAAAGATCTTCACCAGTTTGTATGTCTTCCACGTCAAAAGGGTGAGCCATATGTCCAGGAGTGCCCATGTTAACCTTCCTTCGATTCTTCTAAAATATTGAGTTGTTCTTCCAATACCTGCATTTCATTTTGCATTCTTCGTGCATAGCGCTTCACTTCACGCAAATGTTGCCTCGCCAACGACATTCTTCGCCTTTCGGTCATCGTACGAGGTTTAAGATTGGAAATTATCTCTTCAAGACCTTGGATATAAGTAAAGATAGTTTTCTCTTCCAAGTTTTCATTAAGAAAATTTTGCCATGTTGAATTTAAAGACACTTTGGCGCCCTCCATTTGTTGAAGCCACAATAGATCGAGTATAAATTGATTTTTAATTTTTTTGAGTTCGATTCGAGTCTCAATTTTTACTTTTCCTGCCCATTTTGCGACGTTCCTTGATAATTGTAATTGCCTGCTTAAGCGCCGTGCGCACCTGCTCCTCAGAGTACCGGCCGTTGTTTTTCTCTAATAAATCTTGCACCGCCTCAGACAGCGTATCCTCTGAAATCTCCACATCACCCACGACATCTTCTTGTGGTTCTATCGACTCGGTGTCGACAGCTTCTTCAATTTCTTCTTCCTCCAACGTCTCCGCGGAGGCTTCTTCGGCTCCCTCTTCAAGTTCTTTTTGTCCCTTTGCGTCCGCTGGCTCTTCTACGGCTTCTTCTTGCACTTCTGCGTCTTCAGAAACCTCGGCTTCCTCTTGAATCTCGCCGGCACCCTCAAACTCATCAAATTCTTGAAGAGAATTAAATTTGAACCCCCACGCTTCGGATAGAAGGGTGGAAATTTCCTTGTTTTTCCAATCTTTTGTAGACATCTGTTTTTCTCCTTTTTGTAGATGTTCGTAATAAGTAGTATTTTCTTTCTTTAAGCGGTCTTCAAAATCTCTTAAAGCCATACTACCTCTACTGTTTGCTTCGAACTCCATTGCTCTAAGCTGTGGATTTGTTTGTGCATATCCCTCACCCATATCTCCGTCGCCCAAGTTGTCAAACTTGCCGTCACAATTTTGTTTGTGGTGAACCAGCTCGTGCCCCAATGACCTCAAAACGTCTTTTGGGTGCCGGCCAGAGATATAAACCGTAATCGATTTTTGGTCTGGGTCATAGTATGCGGTTTTACCCAAGGGGTTGTTGGCATTTTCGGTATCTTGACGTAAAAAAAGCCGCGGCGGTTCAGCAAACCCTAGGCGCTCTTGAGCGAAAGGCACAAACTGGCGGATCAAAGACTTAAGTATATCTATCATATAAAACCCAAAACTCAATATAAATAGTGCTAATTTTGCGCTATTTGTTGTTTAAGTGTTAATATTTTCACCATGTGATATTAATCGCAGACTCATGGTGAAAAATTCCAGTTCATCGTTCGGAAAATTCATGGGCATCACTGTTGAAATTGATACTAACCTGTTGGATCTTATTTCGTTATTAATGGTAAGCAAAATTCCGTAATGACATTCCCATTTTTCCAGGGTTGAGTCCCATTTTGACCACTCAACGATATCCCCCACATTAAACTCTTTTGAGTGAATATGGCCAAAGGATTTATTTTCATCCATTATATGTCACGAGCCAGGAACAAACCCCCTCTTTCAAAAAAGAGTTTAATTTTTCTATGGCATCTATCTCAACAACAAAGGGTCCATCATTGAGTATGATTTCAACATCTTTATCATGATATCGCACAAGAAAAACTTTCTTGGCGGGGGTTTCAGCTTTATCGGATTCTTCGGCTCTGAAATATCTTTTTTTCTTTGGCGGCATGCCTATAAATAGGGTCGACCAAAGAAGGTATGTGTGCCACGACTAAAAAATGTCCCCCTTAACTTTACAAAATATGAGCGCCATGGCGGTTATAATTGTAAACTCAAAAGTAGCCATGGCATATAAACCCCAAAATCCAACTACAACAAAAATTGTTTTCCAAAAATCATTAAATGTAAATAACATAACTCAATCAAATCCTACTAGTTCCAATTCATCGCCCGCGATTCGAACGATATACCCAGTTATAGTATATATTAAAAAATTATCATCTTTAAGACTATCGATGATATAAACAGCGACACCGCGTGGAACACAAACAAACTCCTTTGTTTGGGGACAATAACAATATATTGCTCCAGATCCACGAATCCTCCTCCCGGGAATTAGCTCACCTTCTATATTATCTACGTCTCCAGCAATTTGTTGAAGTATTTTCTTTAGCTTTCTCTCCTGATTGTTCAGGGGTTTTTTCTTTTTGGTTGACATTGTTGTAATTACTGCTTAGCAATGTCAAATTGGCCTCAGTGTTTGCTCGAGAGACCTGCACCGTGTTCAAAAGAAATGATTTATTTAACTCTTCGAAAATATCCTCTTCTTTTTCCATAAAAAAATCTT
>Ga0208790_1000933_pt1 | contig 13204 bp, 14 predicted proteins | sample 10_taG_FD_184083 | JGI IMG/M metagenome (GOLD analysis project Ga0208790, IMG submission 184083) | Marine viral communities from the Subarctic Pacific Ocean - 10_ETSP_OMZ_AT15264 metaG (SPAdes) (version 2) | ecosystem: Environmental > Aquatic > Marine > Oceanic | place: Pacific Ocean | collected... | reverse complement strand
AGTACAATGGTTTTCATTTATATCTCCTAAAAAAATTTCTCCATATAGCGGAACGTATAATAGATACGACAGTAAAGATTAATGCAATACCCATTGTGTCTAAAATTGTAGGATGGAGCCCAAAGAGCGGAAAAATTAGTAACTGGATGAGGATGGCCAGGATGAATCCTGAGCCCACATCGATAACACTTTCTATAAAACATTTTTTAAGCATTAAAAGGGCTCCTTGGGTTTTAGTTCTTTAGATTTATAATCGTCTTGAGATTTTTCAAATGAATTAATAATAGTAACGGTAGGTCGATGTTTACCAATTGTCATTCGATCCGTTGTACAACCACATTCTTCTTTTAACATTTGACTTGTTTCTTGAAATTTAACATCCCATCTTCTTCTTTGTAAAAATCCATAATAAAAAGAATCAAATAAGAAGTAATGTTTTCCTTCTTTTGTGTAGACACTTCCTTTTTTAATATCTTCTTTTTCCACACTTGAAGAAGCTCGATTAGTGCAAAACTCTTCTAGATGATTGGTGAGTTGATCTTTTTTAGTTGTGCCGGTAGGTGGAGTAATTATTTCACGTACGCTAAGTAATTGATTTATAAGGATTTTCCAGTCTTTTAATTTCATACTAGGAGGATAAATTCCTATCCCTGCAATACAGGCTTCTTCAAACAATGATTGTTGTTTTAAATATTTAGCACTTGGAAGCTTAAGTCTTTTGCCATCTACATTTAAGTAATAATAAGGTTCTTCTAATTGAATTTCTTGAAGATCACTTAGGCTAGGAAAGGTCGGAGAATTTCCTATACCATATTTTCTTTTTCTACATAAATCTTTATCACAATAACTACACATGGGTTCATCTTTACATTTATAACCCCAATCCTGTTTTTCATGTTGACTTTTGACCTTGTCAATTTCGTTTTGTTCCAGTTCCCCTATCATATAATCTTTATGAAATTCAGAAACTCTCTCTTTCCAATTCTTCCATTTCTTTTTAGCAAAAACAGCATAATGAAATAAAGCTAAATTTCTATTTTTAGCAATTTTACTTTCTGCTAATATTTCTACACAGGGTGGACCATCAGAAAATTCCGACTCAGCTCTTTTTACTTTAATGCTACTAACGTTGCATTTTTTAAGGTCGGCTATCCCATAGAACTGTTCTAAAGTAGCTGCTGTTCCTTCTTCAGTAAAAGCATAACGTGTTGTTTTATCTCCTTGAAAATAAGGAAGATTTAAAAAGTTTCCTGTATCTTCTTCTGATTTTAATTCTATTTGTTTTGGAAATATTTCTGCATTACCAAATCCTAAGATAGCCCTAATCTCTAAGAGTTTATCTCTCATGATTTTAGCTTCTATGGATTCTGTTGAAAATAAAAAGATATGTGCTCCACCACTTTTAGATCTACATACTACAAGTGGAAGTCGTAAGGTTTGAATTTTTTTTAATAATTTTAAATGATCAAACCCAGCATAACTATCCACATCAATGCATCCCCATTTACATAAATCATTTTCATTGATAGGAATAATTCCTAAAGTTGGTTCAATTCCTTTTAAATGATTTTCAAAATGAGTTCTAGTTACGGCTTCTCTTTTTACGAATGATTTTGTTTTTAATTTAGTCCCATTTTTGGGAAGAGTATTAATATAAGTGCACCCATGTGCTCTTTTTAAACCTTCAAATATATTTATAAATCTATCTACCATTTTATCGCCTTTTAAAAGAGGCGACTCCCGCTTGGTTGTCGCCTCCCCCTTGCAAGACATTCACTTAGTGAATTCTTAGTATGGAACGTCTGTATTGGTTTCAGAAGGCGCTTGCTTGATTTTGACTTCCCCCTTGCTCAATCTTTGAGCAAAGTTCTTGGCAATTTCATAGGCGCCTTTGTCTTTGATGGCATCTTGTTTAGATACATCCCAACCATACCATGTTCCTTTGTCGTTAGACATTTGAACAGTTTTTAGCCTATAAATGTGGCTATATGTTGGCGGTGTAAATAAACCATTTTTACCCTTCATTTTGATGCTCATCATCATTGTGTTCCATTTTTTGCTAATCTTTAATTGAGTAGCTTTCATGGAAATCAAAGCAGTTGATGGCGTTGAACCCGATAATAAGACAACAAAATGGTTGGCTGTATTTTCAAGATAATTACCGTTTGGTAATCTATCTTTATTCATTTTGTCTCGAGTGGCTTCCTTAATGGCTCCACTGTTGACTTCATGAATTGCTACAGGAGCACCCATGCTTGTTCCTCTATCCTGCCATTCGACATACTGTCTTTTATAAAAGACAGGTAGTACATCGATCTCATTATAGAGTTCGGTTGTGACAGTATTATATATTTTGCCTGGTTCAGCACCAGTAGTATATTTACTGTCCTTCTTATTTACTTCGGGAGATAGTTGTCCCAAAACTTTCAGAAAAGGTAATGCAAGATCTTCTTGCATAATATTCTGAGAGCCAGCATTTGCATCGTCTTCAAAAATATTTGGAGCCAATGCGCCTGCTTGATCGCGTTTTACGATGTTCGTTTCTTGGTTCATGGTTATTGTTTCCTTGTTATTTTGGTTCGGTTTCCTACGAACACGTTAAAAATATCCGTTGGCATTTCTTTACCTGCCTCAACTCGCTCACGGACAAGAGCTTTCAACGTCATGGGTTCAACCTTCAACTTTTGTGTCGGTTGATACCCTTGACGTTTCGCAAGGTCAGCATACACAGCTGCCTTGTTGTCTTCGTTACGACCAAAGGAAACGGAGATTTCGTTCTTTATAATATCCCCCAGGCCGTTGATACGAAGCCAGCTATAGGCTTTCTCTCTATTTGCAATAGAGATACTCGCGCTATAATACGGTTTGACATCTACAGAAGATCCGTCTGCTAGTTTAAGGGACGATAATCCCATTTCACTTAACATAGTCGGAATAATTTCTCCTGAGACCACTTCAAGTTTTCTTTTATTAGTTTTAAGAGATTCTTCTTGCTGTTTAATATGATCTTCCATATCTCTCAATTTTTTCACTTCTTCGGCTAAGGATTTAATATTAGAAGTTTTGTCGATAACTTCTGTTTGATCCTTCTCCATTTGTTCTACAAGTTTATTCATACTGTTTTATTTCCTCCTGTATTATTTCTATTTCTTTTTTACATTTTTTATATGATCGGTATACTAACAGCTTTTTTATAAAAGTCAAGCAAATTATAGGAAGATTTATAAAATTACTTAAAAAGTAAATAAAAGGGGTCTCTTTGCCTAGCGCCTGCGTCACTTTGTCGCTGATAGCAATTTGACGTTCTGTTTCTACGAACTCTTTTTTCCATTTTTTAGCTCTGTCTAGTCTTCCTCTTAATCTATAGTAATACCAATCTTTATGGTTCGTCATATTTTTTAGTTCCCCAATGTATTATTTTTTTTAAATTTTTTGCTTGTAAATCTAATTTTACGCCAACGGGGCGCCATGCCTTTTTTATAAGGTTTAATTCTAATAGGAGAGTAGACCATTGTTTTTGGCTAATATTATGTGCAGTAATAACAATTTTATTACTCATCTATGTTTCCTTTCTCATGTAGATTTATTTCAATAGGATAGTATTTTTTTTCCTGTTTATCCCACTTAAGTAATTTATACTTTCCATTAGTAATATCAGAGACAATAGAGCATGCGACTCCAATAATAGCTGGATCCCCTGTTAAAAGGAGATAATCTTTAAGAGTGTAGTTTTTTAAACTTTCTCTTAGTTTAAAAATTAAAGGACCTGGAGAAAAAATAATTTGGGACATTTCAGGCAATAAAAATTTAAATTTACCATACCGAGAAGCCCCCATAATATTAATTTTAGGTGTCCCCCATTTAGTTCCTGCAATTTCCTGAATTACATAAACTATGGATTCCGTTCCTTTTTTAAGGTTTTCATAATCTATACTTTCTGACATCTTGACAAACAGTCTAGCACATGATACACTGCTTGTCAAATAGAAAGAATTATGAACTACAAATTTAAGACGAAGCCTTATCAGCATCAGCTGACCGCCTTGGAAAAATCTTGGAATAGGGAAACGTATGCCTACTTCATGGAAATGGGAACCGGTAAAACTAAAGTGCTTATCGACAATATGGCCATGCTTTATGATAAAGGTAAAATTGATGGCACTTTAATTATTGCTCCTAAAGGCGTTATTAGTACATGGGCCACTCAGGAGTTACCTACTCATTTAGTTAAGCATATAGAAAATGTGATAGTATTGTGGCAAGCCCATATTAATCAAAAGCAACAATCTAAATTAGATCAACTTTTTGAATTAGGGGGAAATCTTCATATTTTGATTATGAATGTTGAAGCGTTGAGTACGGAGAAAGGAAAAGTTTTTGCTGATAGATTTCTAAGATCCCATAAATCTCTTATGGTTATAGATGAAAGTACAACTATTAAAAATCCGAAAGCTAAACGTACTAAAAATATTATTGAATTATCAAGACTCTCTAAATATAGAAGAATTTTAACAGGTTCCCCTGTCACAAGAAATCCTTTGGATCTCTACTCGCAATGTGAATTTTTGGATCCTTATCTTTTAGACTTTGCGTCCTATTATGCCTTTCGAAATCGTTATGCTGAAATGAGGCAAATTAATGTGGCTGGACGAATGATTAATCTAGTTAATGGATTTAAAAACTTGGGAGAACTTTCTGAAAAATTAAAACCGTTTTCTTATCGCGTATTGAAAGAAGATTGCTTAGATCTTCCGGAAAAAATTTATATGAAGAGAGTTATTGCTCTGACCAAAGAACAGGAAAAAATTTATGAACAAATGAGGAAAGAAGCTTTAGCAACTTTAAATGGAAAAACGGTTACAACCGTGAATGCTTTAACTCAGCTAATGCGATTACATCAAATTACATGTGGTCATTTTGGCGCTGATGATGGCAGTATTCAAAAAATTAAAAATAATCGTTTAGATGAATTAATGGAAGTTTTAGACGAAGTTGAAGGAAAGGCTATTATTTGGGCTCACTATCAATATGACATTAAGCAAATTATTAAAGAAATTAAGAAGGTCCATGGTCCGTGTTCCGTGGTGGATTATTATGGACTCACGCCCCAGGATCAACGAACTCTTAATCGCAAGAAATTCCAAGAAAATGAAAAATGTCGGTTTTTGGTGGGGACTCCTCAAACAGGGGGTTATGGACTTACGCTCACGGCCGCTACGACCGTCATTTATTATTCGAATGGTTATGACCTAGAGAAACGACTTCAATCCGAAGACCGAGCCCATCGTATTGGACAGAAAAAAACAGTCACCTACGTGGATATTATTGCGGAAGAAACAGTTGACAATAAAATCGTCAAAGCTCTCCGTAAGAAAGTTAACATCGCCTCCGAAGTTATGGGCGAAGAGTTAAAAGCTTGGATATGAAAAAGAAATGTACAAAGTGTGGTGAAGTAAAACCTTTAACTCTTTTCCCGAACGACAAATCTAAAAAAGATGGTCATCATCCTTGGTGCAAAAAATGTACTAATGATGTAACAACAAAGCGCCGAAATACAGAAAGAGGGTATTTAAAAATGAGATATGACAGTCTTAATGGTGAGCAAAGAAAAAGTAAATGCTTTTTCACTTTCGACGAGTTTCTTGCTGCTTTTGAAAAACATAAAAGCATATATGGAATGAAAAGCGCGTGGGGACCAGGGCCTGATCGTCTGGAAGAGCATTTACCTATGACCATGATTCAAGAGGGGAAGGGACGATTGGGAAGAAGAGGAGGAATGATCAAAGGATCAAAAAGGATACTTAGTAATTTGAGCGTAGACAGGCTGGATCCAAACCTAGAATACACTTTACAAAATATAATATTTATTAGAAATGATGAAAATTCAAGAAAAAAAAATACCACCTATGAAGACTGTAAAATACAGATAAGATTACATGAAGAACGGTTTATGAAAGACAAAAAAATCATTTCCAGGGACATTACATCCCTGAAAACGTAGGACTTACGCGCGAGGCGCGCTAAAATTTAGCTTTAGTAATATCGCGTTCAAGTACTTTGGCTTGTTTTTGAAGCCCTCGACGTTTTAATCGATTAATGGCTCTAACATAACCTGCTCTTTCAAAAAATTTAAATATTTTTATCATATTATTTATAAGCAGGGCGCAGAACGCCCTGCTTTTGTTATTAGGTTAAAGATTATTTAACTTCTATTGATTTAGGCTGTTTGCCTTCCGGAAGAATCTTGTTTAAAGAAACTTTCAGTAATCCGTCTTTCAATTCAGCGCCTTTGATTTCTACATCATCGGCAATAGTGAAAGCCTTCGAGAAATATCTTTTAGCAATACCTTTATGGATTATTCCATTAGATTCATTGCTATCTTTTATTTCCTTAGCGGATTTAATAGTCAATAAGTTATCTGCGTAGTCGACTTGGATATCCTTCTTATTGTAGCCTGCAAGTGCAACTTCTATATCGTAAGTTGTCTTTCCAGTTTTTACAATATTGTAAAAAGGGAAAGTAGACGTAGGCGTACGAAAGAATTCATCGCTGTCGTCGAACATTTTTTCAAAATGATCAAAGACGTTGTCGAATCCTACCGAGATAGGTCTTAATTGATTAAAGATTGATGGTAATTTATTGAGTGTCATGTAAACCTCCTTGTTTAGACAGTTTATAAATAGGGCCTCTTTAAGCACCCATGCACTCTATATATACTATTTATACAAAATTGCAAGTAACATAATAAACAAAATTACACCCTGGTGCTTGTTTATTGTATTATTAATTGCATTATAAAATCTTTTCATTATGCGTCTCCTAAAAGAGGTTGGTATTTAGTTATATTATCTTCATTTTTAAAAGCTCTAAGATTCTCCTTTATATTCTCGGATGATTCAGGGTTGTAACTCACATGAATCCATCCTGAATTAGGCTCATCTTTATTCCAAAATTCGAGGATCATTTGATCATACATAAGGTTCTTTTTGATCCAGTTAAAGACTTCATTGTTTGGTGTCCCATAAATTTCGAAGTCTGCCGCCATCCCTTGAGTATGTTGGCTGTCTATAGAGCCCCCAATGGCAGCGCACAGCGCTGAGCTACGATAGCCCGAGGAAACAGTCACAACGTGGTTAAAGTGGTCTCTAATGGGCTGTAGGACCCTCTCACAGAGCAATCTGAGGTTCTCCTGGTGGTCGGGACTGGGATCATTAGCAATGCCCCTCCTTTCGGCTGTCTGTGACTTAGTGAGCTCCACTAAGTTAAAATTTTTAGATAGTTGCATCAAATGGTTTGAAATAAAACACTGATTAATTGAAAGGCGACGGCCCCCACCGTAGCCAAAAGAACCCAATAGATTTTATCTATCTTGCCACCCAAGCTTTTAATGTCACAATTCATATGTCTTAAATGATTAGTTTTGATATTAGCAATATCTTTTTTTAATCCTTTCACGTGGCCATGTAAACTTATGATATGTTCTCGTGTGGTTTTGGGTGTCATTAAACTGTTCCGGTCATTCCTTGTTTTTGGTTTTGTCTTCGAGCTATTAATTGTTCATCGGGAGACAATAACGCTTCTTGATTTACTGTCAACCCTGTTACTGGACTTACTTGCATTGTATTCGCAGTTGCTAATTGATTATTGGGCATAGGTGTCCTATTTTCACTGACTTTAAGGACCTCTTCAGGCTTAGGTAAAGCGCTTACGGGTTCTACTTTTAAAGGGTTCACAAAAATAGGGAACTCGGAACCTGGTTTTGTTTTTAGTCTGTAAAGCCTACTTGCAATTTTATTAATGATTCCTGAAACTCCAAAGAAAGGATTACGTAAACCTAGTTTCCTTGCATTTCTGTGCATTCCAGCAAACACATCTTTCGATGGATAATAAGGTTGAAAAATTCCAGCCTGTAAAGAACCTAAATCTTTTTTAGAAAGTCTTTCTAAACTTGAATAAATATCTCTAGATTTAGTATTTAAAAGTTTCGCTGCATTAATATTTTGAGTCATGTCTTTTTGTGTTGCAAACAAAGCTCGGTTAGCATTAATATATGCATCAACTAATTCTTCAGGATCTACCGGGCCTTCTTTTAAAGCGACTTTCGTAAAGAAACTTCTAGATTTTCTAGTTCTTGATGAATATTCTGCTTGTTTAAATTTTAAAGTTCGAGGTACATTTAATTTAACAGCTCTCATTCCAGCAATCCCTAGCCCTTCATCCAAGAGTTCATAAGACTGTCCATTCTCATCATATTTTCCTATCATACCCCATTTAAATGGACCTCCTAAATCACCGACTTGTAGAAACGTATCAATTTCAGGGATGGCATAATCAATTCTTCCTAATTGTTTAACACTTCCTGGTAATTGGGCTTTCATTAAATGCATAAAGATTTTTGTTGATACGTTTCCCCACGTATCATTTTCTTTATCGTATATGGTATAACCCTCTGAAGTTTTTCCTCCTCTTCCCATGATCGGGAGGACATCTACCAGCGCTTCTGTCCAAATAGATTCTGTCACAAATGGGGAAGCAATATCTCCAAAACCTTTTAAGGATCCTAAGATAAAATTGTTCATGATACCTTCTTCGTTAAGCTCTCCTGCAGCCGCTTCGTTTAAGGCGGCTTGGAAAGGTCTCGTTAAAGTGTCATAGGCATTGGCATGACTGAAGTCTATATATTTAAAATCTCCCTCTTCTGTTTTGATAGGAATGATTGTAGAGTTTTTAGACCACGGAGCTACAAATCTTTTGAGTGCCATGAGTTCTTCATTACTTACATCATAGATTAATTGTCCCATTTTCACAGCTCCATAAGGAACGGCCGCTGTAGTAAAGGCCATACCGGCAAGACGTTGATATCCAATAGCTGCTAAAGCTTTATTTCCATTAGGAGCTTTATAATTAATTTCATGTAACGCTCTTCTCACAATGTTTGTACTCGTTCTTAAAATTTCTGCAGGGAAAGATACAAAATTACCGACGGGAGCTTTACGTAAGGACTTAACCATTTGAGAAACATAATCATAGTTAGGTACATTGTTTCTAACGATGTCGGCTGCTTCTTCATTCAAAGCTTTTCTAACTGCTTCCTTATTTTTTCCTAGTTTTACACCGGCTCTTTCATAAGCACTGGCTAATCGAGATCGTTCGCCCAGGTAAGTAATAATTTTCCAAAAGTCATCTTCAGCTGTGTAGGCATCTTGAGTCCAGTTCTTTAGTTTAGAAAGGGGTTTTAATAAACCTCTTAATCCTCTGTCTGCTGAGACAATAGAACCAAAGTCAACATCTTTTAACAGAGCTGATAAATCTCCAAGTCTTACGTTGGTATTAACCACTCCCAGTTCAGCGAGTTCTCTATAGAACTCATTAAATTTTCTTGTGCCTGGAGCTCCGACTTGTAAGCTTCTCCATGACTTAGCCACGGTTGCTGGTGTAATATTAATCCCCGGTAAAATACCATTGGCAACAGCAAACGCTCCTGCACTAAGAAAGTTTCTGGCATGAGTAATGGGAGACAAAATAGTCTTGGCCATTTGTGCTGTGGCTTTTGGAAATAAAATTAAATTTCGATATAAAGTATTAGTCGTTATATTTTTGATAGGTTTCCCTGCAGCCAGTTCAATCGCTTCAGCTACTTCTTTAAGAGCCCATTTTCCTGAGGTAGGGTTAACAATCCCTCCAGAAGTAGTTGGTAATTCAATTTGTTTATACATAGATTCAGTAATAGTATCTCCATTTTTTCTAGCTGTGTCCCATATTTGTTTAGGAAATATGTTAGGTCCCTCACTATTATAAAGAAGAGGTCGTTTACCTGCCTTGAGTGCTTTATCAGAAGCAATAGCCAAACCAGTTAATAATTGATTTCTTCTAGTCACGGCTGAAACTTCTCCCGTTGCTGATAGAATTGTTTGAACGGGATTTCGTGTCTTGCCTAAAATTTCTTCAATAATTTTTCTCTTGTCAGGAGATAATAATTTAATATTAAAAGCCCCGCCCCTTATTTTTTCAGCAAAACTTTTTCCTGTAAAAAATCCTGGTACTTTAACCAAAACATCTTGCTCAAAATTCTTAGGAGCTACGGCAGTTTTTGCAATATCATTAACCGCACTTAACGCCGTTTGTCTGGTAATAGGCATTTTATTTGCCCGTGCTGCTTTCATAAAAACATCCGCAGCTCTTTCAGCAACAGCACTGGATACCGGTTTTGTAAACATAGGAATTAAAGATCTATTTTGAAATACATCATAAGTGGCTCCTAAGTAATCCTTAAATTTAGTGCCAAACAATTCTTTATATTTACGGAAAGCCCCTTTCATTCCTTTAACTTTTAATTTTTCTCCTTCTCTAATTCCTTTTCCCAGCATAGAGAACATTTCTCCCCAGCCATTTCGGATAGATTCCATGTCATTAAAGATTGAAGCAACTTGATCGTTGTTATGAGTTATTTTATTTTTATTTAGAAAATTTTTAACTCTTGTTTTATGAGCTTTATTAATACCTCCATAGCCCATTGCTGTTTTTTCTCCAAACTTAACGACGCCATCCTTACCCACCTTCGGGGTGCCTGAAATTAAACCATCGTTAAGTAGTCTTAATAAATCTTTTTTCTGGGTCTTGGTTGCTGTGTCAAACATACGTTGCATCCAAGGAAACATACGATCGATCTTTGTATCCAACTGTCTAGAAAATTGTTGAGCGGAATTGATATCTTTATATTTTTTTCCAATGATTGCTCGTTGAGCTTTGAAATATTGCTTTGTAGTCCCACCTTCTTTTTGTAACCAGCTCGTTGCTTTAAATAAAATTTTATCTAAATTATTATTAGCAAATCTTCTTGCTTCATCTCTCTTCGCTAAGAGTCTTAATGTTTTTCCTACGCCTCCAAGTAAGCCGGTAAATAAAGCGCCTTCAGTTCCAAACTTAATTCGGTTCGCTAGATCTCTCGCAGGATCACGATTATCAGGATCTGTTTCATGAAGACGGGTAGGTCCTCCTAAAAAATTTCCGAACGTTCCAGCAGCTGTTGGGTCACCAATAAAAATTCCTTCCGCTGCACCGCCAGTAATGGCTCCTGCAGCAAATTTAGTCATTCTTCCTTTAGTATTAAGTTGTGCCATTTTACTTGCACTTTTACTTAAAATCTTTTTAGAACCTTCATTAGCCAGAGTAAAATAAGTCTTAGCTTTTTTATGCTTCATAGCAGCCGTTGCTAATTTACTTCCTACTTTAAATCCTACTCCTCCAGGAATTCCAATGTTGACTAAGAGTTCTGTAATTTTCCCTGCGGTTGTGGCATGAGCTTTTTCATCCCACGTTGTTAGATCATCAAAGTATTTTTCAACCTGAGCAGCTTTGTTGGTATCTGCTCCGAGGTCCATGAGTGATGCACCTAGAGAGAAAATTCCCTTAGGAATTTGAATAAGACCGGATCCTATTCCTGCAAGAATAGATTCCATCGTACTGATTTCATTGTCTTCTTCTTCAGGATTTAAAATTGATTTTTCTTGCTTTTTTAATTGTTTGGAATCAAAAGCCATGTTCCTCCCTTATTAATTAGTGAAACGTTGACTATCCCACCATTTTTGTAATTCATTGGCAGAGTCCTCATCTATATTTTTTATGTTTCTCATGAGTCCTCCGTCCGCTTTTTTTATATCATAATCAATGTCGACCCCTATTTTTTTGGCGAAGTCCTTTTGTTTTTTTTGTTTTTTTCCAAAACTAGTTATCTTATTTTTCCAACGCTGATATGTTCTCTCTGGGTCGTTATGATAGTTTTCCCAAAAAATTTTTTCTTCAGCGCTTTCTCCAAAAGATCCAAAGCCAGACATACTTCGTTTCAATCTAAGTCCTTGAACATATTGTTCAAATCGTTTTCTAAGATACTCTTCGGTATATTTAGTTTCGTCTTTAAATTCTTCTTGTTCTACTTGAATATCCCAATCAACTACTTTCTTTTCGCCTGTGTCTATATTTTCTACAGTTCTCGCATTATCCAAGTATGATTTAGCTTCCTCATAACTACTAAATTCTTTAGGGTCCCCATCTCCATACCCATCTTTGTCAGTGTCTTGAACAACAATAAATTTTTGTCCTAGTGGGTCTAACCATACTATATTAGCAGGTAGTTTTTGAACATCATAATCCCAAACACCGTTGTCATTAAGAGACCACGCTCCTCCTGTATCTTCTTCTCCTTCAATAACTCTAGCTGTAATAGGTTCCTCTGTATTTTGTCGTAACATTCTTATTTTATATCTAGCCCACGCTATCGTTTCAGCATTTGTATTTCCAAAAGTTCCAGGGTTTGGATTTTCTTTAAGAACTTGACCTGTTATAGTTCCAATAGCTCTTGCTTCATTTTCATCTCTAAGGTTTTGATTTTTAGCTTCCGCCGCTGCAATATCAGTTAAAGAGGATATCGCTTGATCTGTTGCTTTAACACCGGATAAATATTCTGCCATCTCTGCTTCCCCTTTACCTTTGGTTAAAGTTTTAAAAGGTTCTCGCGCCGTTGCCGCTGCTGTTTGAATAACATTTCCTTGAGGAGTGGCTGATGCCATATTTAAACCCCAGTCAATTAAAAAATCGTTAACATTATAGCCTCGTGGGGGTTGACCATACATCCCTAAAGTTTGTTCTTTAAGTTCTTTTATTTTTTGAACGTCTAAGCCAGCAGCATACCCCGGTCTATCTAAACCCGAAGTAATCCCTTGGCCAGCTGAACCGCCTCTTTTAAACATAGGTCTGCTAAATATTCTACTCATTATTATCCGTACGGAACTCTTCCTTTAATGTTACCATAGATACCTCCTGCAGTGGCACCTACGCCTAATGCAGTTTGTAATGGTGTTGGGTTAGGTACTGCAGACCATTGATACTGACCTGGGTATCCTCCCATAATTCCTGTAATACCTGATCCGAGGAAGCCGAGTCTTTCATAAGGCTCGTATGCTGCCATTCGATTAGACTCTCTTTGAGCATCTAACGTAGCTTGTTGTTGAGCTTGTTGAAGAGCGCCCACTTGACCCATTGTGCCAATCTGTTGACCGACCAATGAAGGTTGAGTGGTAGCGAGGTTCATTTGTTGACCGAAAGCAGCCTGAGCTCCTTGTTGAGCTTGACCAAATCCTCCTTGCAACATTTGAGCTTGAAGAAGAGCTCGGTTCCTATCGGATCCTGTTTGGTATTCGGATAGTT
>Ga0208790_1000928_pt1 | contig 13242 bp, 10 predicted proteins | sample 10_taG_FD_184083 | JGI IMG/M metagenome (GOLD analysis project Ga0208790, IMG submission 184083) | Marine viral communities from the Subarctic Pacific Ocean - 10_ETSP_OMZ_AT15264 metaG (SPAdes) (version 2) | ecosystem: Environmental > Aquatic > Marine > Oceanic | place: Pacific Ocean | collected... | reverse complement strand
CGCGAGCTTGTGCTCGCGGACTAGGTTAGATTGGATAATTTGATCGGCCGCCCACTACACATTGCGCGGGATTCTGCTGATCCCAGATCCCACAGTTGAATGGTTAGTTCAACACCATTGTAGGATCCGGGATCAGTACTACCCTTTCGTTTGTTACATAGACACTTATTAATGTGCCAGCATTACTGATCCCAGATCCAAGGGCATCGATCGACTTATTACAAGTGAGCCAACCTTGGATCAGGGATCAGTCATCGCCACAGTTCCCATATTGATACTATCGCAGGTATACACAGTCGTACACTGATCCCAGATCCATTGAGTTGCATCTCTTAGGCCTAATAGCTCCGATACAGTGGCCAATGGATCTGGGATCAGTTCTGGTTGTTGGTAATAAGTTAGAAGTTATGTACTTCACAACCAGAATATGTCCCTCTGATTTTCAAATTTATCGACCGGAAATCAGGAACGAGGTCAGCGTTTGTTAGAGGTAGTTTAACTTAACATAACAATACATTTTTAATATAGGGATATCTGGGAATAATACAAGTACTATTTTTTTATAAGCTTGAGAACTCCGGGCCCACCCTCCCACCAAAAAATTAATTTTTTAGCTCAAAAAAACCAACAACACTAGCTTAGTTTAATTTCTACGAAATTAAACTAAGCTTAGGCAACAAATGATTTGACAATGATTTGTATTCTGTTAAATTATGGGAAATGCAAAAAGAAAGGAAAAAATGCAAACAAATAAAATAAAACGATTAAGACTAAATAGTGATTTAAGAAATAAAATTGCTAGTCGTTTCAAAGTACACATTGAGGCAGAAGATACTCAAGAAAAAGAGAAGTTTTTTGAGTTGAGAGAAAACTTTAAAGACTTGCAAGATAAGACTTGGGTATTAGCTGAACAATGTGTTCGTAAAGCATATCCACAAGAAGATGTTGACACTTGTCATTATCTTGAAAGTAAATATCCGAATGTAAATACAGTTGCAAAAGATAGTTGCTTTCATTTTGGTTATATGAATAAACCAGATGAGAAAGATGAAGATGACAAGTATATCTCAAAGCATTTTGATTTTAGATTGGGTGGCGACATTGATGGAATAGATAGACAATCAAATCAAGATGAAGATGACAATTGGGGTAGGAAAGACCATAGAGACTTTGCTTATGCTTATTTTAGAGACGAGTTGAAAGCAAAAGAGGGTTGCAATCCGGATATAAATATAGAGCAATATGGCAAGGAAAACAATCCACACAAAACTAAATACCAAGACAACAACGACAGGGCATTGGGATTTAATTCTGGTAGAAATAATCTAACTTCTTATTCTGATAAATGGAACAAAGAATATGAGTTGGATTTGATTGGTCGTGAGTATTGCCGAGATAGACAGATTGCAATTCAAAAAGAGGAATTTCAAACTTTCTTAATTTGGCAACAAGCAAAAGGGCAATTGATTATTGCACACCACAAATGGATTGATAGCATTTTAAAACAAATGAAATTTGTTAAAGATGTAATCAAAGGTTATAAATATTTAGACGAGGCAATTGAGTTTGCAAAAGAAAGTGATTTAAATATTAATGACGCAGAAATAATCAGAACTAACTCAACTGGATTAACAATTTACAATCCAAGCAACGCGGCACAAATGCTAAAATCAATGAAGAATAAAAATGTTAGTAGAAAGGATAAGATACTAGCAAGAGTGCAATATAATAAAGAAAATAGTGTAAATTAAAGGTTGATTAATGTATGGGATAATGTATTATCCCATACATAACAAAGAAAGGATAATTTATGAACACAAATAAAAACTTTTATATAGTTTATTATGCAAAGAAACATAAGAAACATATAACAAGACTTGGAAAGCACGACGAAAAAAGCAGATATGGAGTAAACAAAAAAGGCGAGCCTTATTATGTTTATTATGACCTAGACGCACATAATTATAGATGTGCAACTAAATCGTGGAAAGTGAGGTCAGCATAATGACAGATAAAGTTGATAGCGCAATTTATATTTTTGACTCGGAATATAACCGAGTCAAAACAATTAGACTCCAAACTTTTTTAAATAGAGTTAATCATACATTAAGACACGAAAACCAAACTTACTTTGCTTTAAAAGATGACGCGATTAAGTTTAAAAAGGAGTGCGACATATGAAATATTGTCAAGGACCACTTTGCCATACTTACAATACAAAGGATAGGAAACGAGGACCAAAAGGAAACAAAGTAAATCAAACTAGAAGAAGAACATCAATGTATTATTTAAATGGCAATGCTTGTTCTTTAAATTGTGCTAACGATTGGTTTGAAGAATTTGGCAATCGTGCAGTTGATTACTTTGGCAGAATAACTCAACCGATAGTATTGACCGAGAATAATGCTTGGTGCAAGAGGTATCGTTATACTTGGCAACGCGACAACAACGAAAGTGAGTATTACTCTTATAATATAATTACGAACGAGGAACGAGATTTGACAGACGCGCAATACAATGATAGTAATTATACATTAAATACATAGAAAGGATAACTTATGATAATAAACTATAACAATAAAGACATCACAATACCTAAACCATTTGACCAATGTTTCTTTGGTAGCAATCCACAAAAAGAAATGACAATACATAATAGGTTTAATGATGAACACCACCAGCAATCTGCACAGCTACCAGCTTTTGCAGTAGCTATCTATGATACTATCATAGGCTCTGAAATGTCAGAGGACTATGACACTATGCAAAAGGGATTGACTTGGTTTCAAAAGAACTTCACCGACGCTTACTTCAAACTACTAGACTAATCACAGAACTCTAAACAAGTAGAATGGACCCCTAGAAATAGGGGTCCATTTTTTTTGGCTTTTTGCTTGAGAACTATGGGCCCACCCACCCACCCTTAAAAGGGGTCCCAAAGTTTTGACCTTTAGACTTTGATTTAGACATAGATGTGCTATAAAACCATTATGAGAAGAAAACAGAGTTGAAAAAATTCTGCAAAAAATTTATGAAACAAGAAATTATAGAAAAACTCCCGCCCGACGCCCAAAAAGAATTTCTCAAGCTAGCAATGAAGCTAGACGAAAAAACAAAGCAAACTAAAGTCCACGATTCGTTTTTAGATTTTGTTCGACACGTTTGGCCACAGTTTATTGAAGGTAAACATCACCAAAAAATTGCGGAAAAATTTAATGACATTGCAAACGGCAAAATTAAAAGATTAATCATTAATATGCCTCCAAGGCATACAAAATCTGAGTTTGCATCTTTCTTACTTCCAGCCTGGATGGTCGGACGTAAACCGGATTTAAAAATAATCCAAACGACCCACACAACTGAACTCGCGATCCGCTTCGGACGTAAAGCGAAGACTTTAATTGATAGCCCAGAATACCAACAAATTTTTAAAACTCGGCTAAGAGAGGATAGTCAAGCTGCTGGTAAATGGGAGACAGCCCAGGGTGGTGAATACTACGCAGCCGGTGTTGGATCGGCCATCACGGGCCGTGGAGCGGACTTACTGATCATCGATGACCCTCACTCTGAGCAAGATGCCTTGAATATGCCGGCGCTGGAACGTGCTTATGAATGGTATACATCAGGACCTCGTCAAAGACTTCAGCCAGGGGGCGCAATTGTCCTCGTTATGACAAGATGGAATATGAAAGACTTAACTGGAGCATTATTAAAATCTCAAAAAGAATTAAAATCCGATAAATGGGAAATTATTGAATTTCCAGCTATTATGCCATCAGGGAAACCTGTTTGGCCAGGATATTGGAACAAAGATGAACTCGATGGAGTTAAAGCTTCCCTTTCTATCGGAAAGTGGAACGCGCAGTGGATGCAAAACCCAACAGCGGAAGAAGGTTCCTTAATTAAGAGAGAATGGTGGAAGACTTGGGAAAAACCTTATGTTCCTCCATTACAACACGTTATACAATCTTACGATACCGCTTATTTAAAAAAGGAAACAGCCGATTATACTGCTATCACCACCTGGGGTGTTTTCTATCCCAATGCAGATAGTCCTGCCAATTTAATCTTGTTAGATTCTTATAAGGAACGTGTAGAGTTTCCAGAACTCCGGAAAGAAGCCTTTCGGCAGTACAGATATTGGAATCCTGAGACGGTAATCATAGAGGCTAAAGCTGCTGGATTACCTTTGACTTATGAGTTGCGTAAAATTGGTATTCCTGTTATAAATTACACTCCTAGCAAAGGTCAAGATAAACACGCTAGAGTAAACGCCGTTTCTCCTCTCTTTGAGTCGGGAGTCATCTGGGCGCCCGATGAAAAATTCGCAGAAGAGGTTATAGAAGAGTGTGCATCATTTCCTTACGGGGATCACGATGATTTGGTGGACAGTACAACACAAGCGGTAATGAGATTCCGACAGGGCGGCTTTGTGGTTCACCCTGAAGATTATAAAGATAAGAAAATGCCGCAAATTGAGAGAACATATTACTAATGGCGAGTAAACTTTTATTAAGAATTTTAACAGCAGCCCGACCTGGCATTCGACAAGGTGTCTTGAAGATGCAAGATGTCGTTCAAGAGTATTTTAAACAAAGCGGCGGTAAAACTATTGATCCCGGTGAGAGAGCTATTATTGAAAATGAATTCATAGAATTTGCACCAAGCAACGTTACCACTCCGGATATATTTAAAAATTTTTTAAATGAAGGGGAAATTGTCAAAAAACCTTCTACAAGACCAGGTAGAATTAACTATGCAGCAATGGAAGATAAACTTGGCACAAAGCTAAGAGGTGATGAAACTTTTGACGAATTATTAGAAATAGAAAAAGGTGGACAAGGAATTGGTTCAATGATTCCTAAACAGTATCGGGGATACAATCTAGAGAAAGGTGGTGAGTATACAAAAATTCCACATCCACTTCGTATGGATGACATAATTGCGTCTGAAAAACCCATTGATAAAAGTTTTATTAAAAACTGGAGTCAAAGAGATGACTATGCAAAATTCATTAGAAAGATGAGAGAAAAAGAATTTGGAAACCCAGATATTAGAAAAATTGTAAAAGGATCCGGCGGAGATATTGCAGAAGGCAAACGAGCCGCGACCACCTTAGCGCGAGCCGCGGAGATGGGTGCGGATACCAAAATCAAACAAGAGATATTATCGGATTTAGATGCGGACAAATTGGAGCGTGGACCGCGATGGTGGAAAGGCGATGACGCGTATGACAATATTGAAGGACCGATGGGAGCCGATACTAGAGCAGATATGACCAAGCGTCTTAATAACAAAGTTTATCACGGTGTAATGGAAGATTTAGATGGAATCCTTGGCGAAGAAAAAAGTTATGAAGTTTTAAAAGATTTAAGTACTTTTAGTGGCAATCGAAGAGGATATAATAATGATCCTGATGCTTTTATCCAAGCGATAAAAGAAGAATTAGAATTTAGGGATGTTAAATATGATATGACGTTTTGGGAAAACTACGTCGATGAAATAATGCAACTAACAACACCGGAAGTACCGATGTTTAAATATGGAGGAATAGTATAGTGACGATTGATAAAAGAATGAGTTATGAAATGCAAGGTGGTAGTAAACCTGCAAGAAATTATTTAGGCACTCAGAAGACTGTAAGTGGTATTCCCGTTAAATGGAAGTCAGGTCCGGATGCGCCATCTACAGAACTAGCTTATATTACAAAAGCAGAAAAAGATTTATTACTTAAAAAGAATTTACACGGTTCATTGAAGAACGGACCTAACACAGGTCCAGATGGAATTATGTCTTTAGACTCTCAAGGAGATTACACTAGAGATAGAAGTCCACAAGGACGAAGTAGACAAGGCCAAGCCCAACACGATCAGCATATGAAAAGTATTTTGACCGGTCAAAAAAATATTGGTCAGACAACTAAGACAGGTCCAAAGACTAGAAAATATGCAGTACCTGAATATGTAAAAGTTAAACAAAAAGACGGAACTTATAAAAATAAATACATCGGCTCTGGTTACAAATCTTATGGCACTCCAAGTTTGTGGGGAAATTTATTTAGTAGAGGGGCTCCTGGGTATAGAGGAATAAAAGGAATGCCTGCTTTCTGGGGTAAACCTAAATTTGATTTTAAACAAGGTCCAGATGGTATGGGTTATTATTCTGATTATGAAAAATTTGGAGATACAAGAGATCCAGTGCCATTGGGAATAATGGGGCTTATTGCAAATGCAATTAACAAATTTAAAAAACCTAAAGATATGACTGAGTTTAATAAATTAGGTTTAGGTGGAACTCATCCAGCAGCTTTAGATTTTGATCCCGATGCAAAAATTCAAGATACGGCTTTTTCAAAAATCTCTAAAAATGATTTTAATCGTATGTTTAATGTAAATGATGTAGCAGAGTTAATAAATGACTCTTCAAAAGTTCCCGCAGTTGAAGGAACTACTTTTAACAATCCAATAGGTGGAGTAGATCAATATGCTAGAGAGATGGAAGCTTTAGAAAAAGCAAGAGCTGGAGACACAGTTACAGCCAGTGAATTAGGAGGAACCTTACAAGATTTTTATACTAATAAACAACCTTACACAGGTAAGATGGAAGTTTGGGATGATAATATTAATTTTAATGATAATGTCCCAATAGAAACAGATTCGATGTGGGATGATGCTTCAGCTGAAGCACCTACAAGCTTTCTAGAAAATCTTCAAAATAAGTTTGGAGCGGAGGTTATGCCGGCTGGAAATTATTCTCAAAATGCAGTAGCTCATCAATTATTTGGAGGTAATGTAAATACAGCCTTTGATGACTTAAGTTCTTTTCAACAAGGTCAAGTAATGGATGCTATTGGTGCTTATGGAACTACTTCTCTAGGAACTTTGGGAGTGAAAGACGGTGGACGTATCGGTTACGCTAACGGAGGTCTAGCTTCGCTCTTCACTAGGAGGGGATAGTGGCTCAATTAGGAGAATCAAAATATTTAGCTGAGTTAAATGCCGAAGCTCAAAAAGAGTTTGGTAAGAATTATGTAGATCTTACCGAAGACCAGAGAAAACTTATTGCTGGCCGACTAACAGGTAGACGTCAATACACACCAAGAGATCCTTCAACTAGTCCATCTGCATTAGCAGAAAAAAAACTTAAAGATTTTGTAAAAAAATTTAAAAAAGAAAAGAAAAGACTTCCCTCTAAAGCAGAAATTCAAAGAGGAACTACTTCTGATTTAAATACTATAAAGAAATATCTTAAAGAAGGTAAGGACTATCTAACTTTTAAAGAAATGAAAAAAACTCTAGATCCCCCTAGAGAGGCTGGCGATCTAACTCCCGCACAAAAAAAATGGTACGCCGCCAACAAAGATTATCTATTTTTGGATAAAAATAATAATTGGAAAAAAGGACCAGATGATTTTATGTCCTTATCTACTAATGATCGATTTAGAGTAAGACAGCAATACAACAATCGTTCTACTACAGGTCTTAATCATCCGTGGGTCAAACTTCAACAAAGAACAAAAGACTTAGAAGATATTTTAAATAAAGAACTTGTTAAAGTAGGCAAAAACGAAAACGTAGTTATAAACGCATCTAGAAAAGAGTGGCTTAAAAAAAACAAAATAACAGATTTTACAGAACAACAACTTAAAGATATTTTTGATAAATTTGGGGGAAGATTTGTTTTTCAAGGTCAAAAATTATTAGAAATTCCAGGAATGGAAACAGAAATTATTAGATTAGCTAAAACTAAAAATCCAAGACAAATTGTAGAAACTTTAATTGCTGAAAAAAAAATACCACCTCAAAATATAACTCCTGGTGAATACGGTAAAAAAGTTTCTCTTAAAGGGATTACAATAGTTTTAAATCAATTGGTCAAAGAAAAAAAAATATCAAAGATACTGGACCACGATCCTTTACAAAAGCAAAAAGATCTTTGGGTAAAAGAATATATCAAAAAATTTCCTAAAGAAGATAGTACTTGGAGAATCGCCAAAGCGATTGGTGCTAATCAAAATATAAATATGAGTAAAAATTTTGTCGAAGCGGCAATTAAAAGATTAGGGCTAACTAATACTTTTATCAACACACACGAAAAACTTCTGCCTCAAATCAAAGCTTTAGATAAAATTCTTAAAAAAAATTCTAATTACATCAAAAGTGCAACAAATCCCTCAAAAAAATTTAAATTTTTAGCTAGTGAGTATGCAAAAGCAACTAAACAGCCTTTAGTTGAGGCTACTTCACAATTAAAAAGTAGATTGGAAAGATTAGGGGCATTATATCAAGGAACGGCTAGTGATCGTTATGTGAGCAACGCATATAGAGCAATTAAAAAACCACTAGGATTCAATGATCGCTTTGCTCAAAACTTAATCGAGATAGCTAGTAGATCGAGACAAGCTTCGAGTAATAGTGCAATTGCGCGAATGTTGGGATTACCCGCTAAGCAAATTCAACTGATCGATGACATATCTGCAGCAGCACCGGGCCTAGGAGTCTCAGTAGCTGGAGATCATACAGATATTAAAGCCTTAATGAAAAGTTTTCCTAATTACAAAAAGAATTTTTTAAGAATCCAACTTATATCTAATAACTTAAATCAACATAAAAAACAATTTGATAGAAAAATACTAGCGCTGGCGGGTAAAGCCGCGAGGGGGAATCCGACAGTTAAAATAGAAGCTTTAGAAGATATGGAAGCTCTTCAAAAAGAATTTAAAAAATTAACTGGATATCGTATTGGGGGTTTTGATGTAGAAGATGGAAGACTCTTTTTAGATGAAGAAGCAATGACTCCGAGAATAAATGAATTAAAAAATCCTATAAACCAATATATAAGACAAGGGATTAGTAATTTAGAAACTACTTCGGCGCCAGACGACGCGCCGGTTAAATTTACTAATATAGTTGACAGACTTTTAAAAAATGCGGGTTCAGCAGCACAACGACTAAATATTTTTAAAGATTATCAAGGAACAAAAGCAATTCAAGGAAGTAAGTATGTGAATGCACTTGGAAAGATTCCTCGGTTTGGTCCCCTTGTTAAAGGCCTTCTAATAGGAGGAGCAGGTGTAGTTGGGATGACTACACTAGCTAATGCCGGAGAAGTAACTCAACCCAAAGTAGTTGAACCCCAAGAAACATTAAAATATAATTCAACACTCGGTTCGATTGTAAATACTAAAACAGAAGAACCCGCGGACCAGAATCAAGTTTGGGAATGGATTAAAGACAACCCAGTCAAGACTGTTGCCGGAACTTCTATAGGTTTTTCTACACAAGAAATTCCTGGAGCTTATAAAAAAGCTAGAGAGTTAGGAAGAGGCAGAACTAGATCTGCTTTAGGAATTACTGGAGCTTTAAAACCAGTTCTAACAACTTTTGGTACACCAGCAATGACGGCTTTATTCGAAGCGCCGTTTGCGGCTAAAAGATTAGAAGAAGGTGAAACAATGACTGAAGTTTTAACAGATCCGATGGGCCCGGCTTTAGGATTATCTTTAATGGAAACTTTATCGCAAAAAGCAGGAGTGGTTAGAGATGCACCCAAAAGAACAATGGCAGAAGGTTTAAGAAATTATTTTAATTTAAAAGATGTCGGTACAGCTAGACCGGGAATGACGAGTAAATTTTTAAGAATGGGAATGAGTCCAAGAATGATTGCCGGAGCATCGAGATTTTTAGGATTACCAGGACTTGCGTTATCTTTAGGACTAACAGGATACGATGCTTATAAAAATTATCAAAACCAAGAAGGTATGATATACAACTTTTTTAACAGAGATGAATAGACGAGCTTTTATACAAGGATTAATTGGTCTGGCTTCAATGCCCGCGCTTTCCAAATACATAAATGTATTTAAATTAGGCGGTGTCCGCGAAGGAATTACCAGAGCCGCAGATAATACAATGCAAAAAGGAATTGAGTTTTACGAAGCGGTTATAAAAAGAGTTATGGATGAAGGAACCGTTACAGGCGAGGCCGATAGATGGAGAACTTATAAACACCCAGACAAACCAGATATGAGTGTAGAAGTAAATCTAGGCACAGGAGATACAGCAGTATATTTTGATACTGATAGAGGAAGTAGAGCCGGAGCAGAAATTTCAACAGATATAGAAATGCCTAGAGCTGGAAAAGAATTAATAGAATCTGAAGAAGTATATCGAATGGGTGGTGATGACTATTACAAAGATATCGATGAAGAAATTACAGGTGGTGTAGGTAGCTTAGAAGAATGGATTAAAATGAAAAGAGGTTATGCAGCAGGTGGAAGAGTTGGAATGTGGGACGGTGGAAGCCTGGATTATTTGGATCTTATAGGTGATGATTTAAGTGCGGATGAATGGGAAGGAATTTTACAAGCGTTAGGTGTATATGATGAACGATTTCTAGATTATAAAAAAGGTGGAAGAGTTGGAAGATGGATGGGTGGTCCTCTTTCCGCGGGTAAAGGTACATTAAGACAAATGTTAAGACATATGTCTAAAGGTAGTTCACACGGTAAGAGTGGTGGCGAAATGTTAAAAATGGTAAATCCTAAACAGTTTTCAAGACACTTAGAAGATCCTAATCTTTTATTTATGAAAGGCTCAAATAAAGAAGGTCTTATGGCAACTGATATGGTTAAAGATATGGTAAGAAAAATAGAAGGTGAAAGAGCAATGATGATTGATGAACTTCTTAGTGCTGCGAAAAATATAAGAAAAGCAGATAAGAGTCTTAAACAATATAAACTAGAAATGATAGAAGCAATGATGGCTAAAGGTGCCGATAGAAAGACGGCAGAAAATTTAGCAGAGATGTTATCAAGAATGGTGGAAGGATCTGCCGGTAAAAAAGCTACTCCAAATATTACTGATACAGGGCTTCTAGAACTAGAAACTATTCATAAAAATTTATTAACTAAAGGTAGACCATTAAATGCAGCAGGCGGCAGAGTAGGAATGTGGAGAGGTGGTGGAATAAAAATTGGAAAAAATGTAATGAACTTATTAAGAAATAATAAAAAAATTAGAGAAGCGATAGATAATATTTTTCCAACAGGAGATTATAAATACGATGCAGAAATGGCAGTAGAGTCTTTGGTAGAATTAAACCCACAAGTTTTTGGTGGTAAACTAGCTGATGATTTAGATGATGCTTTAAGGTCTGAAATTTATGGAGCTGTAATAACTCCAATTATGCAAGATCACGCTCTGCTAGCACAAATGAAAAGAGCTTCCAAACCTATTAAAACTTTAGAAGGAATTGAAAACACAGGAACCATTAATATCTCAGATCCAAATGTAGCCGAAGAATTTACAAGATTTATGAAAGAGACAGATCCTAAGGGACATAGAAAAATAGAAGAAATAGTAGAGTTGAGTAATTTTGATCCTAAAGGGCGTAAGAAAAACGCCAAGGGGGGAAAAGTGGACGATGCCGAAGTTAATTTGACAGTAATAAAAATACCTGATATCAGTGGCTCAGGTGTTGAAACATTATTCGAAAGAAGATAGAATATCCCTATGGCTGAAATAGACAAATCATTACCCAATATTGATCCAAATGCGCTTCCAGAAGAAGCAATCATTGAAACAGAAAAAAAAGCTGAAGTTGTAGATACGCCTACAGGTCCAGTTGAAATCGAAATGGATGAAACAGGTGGAGCAGAAGTTTCTTTTGATCCCACTGCAACCGAAATAGATCCCACACAAGATCATTTTGCTAATTTAGCAGAAACGATGCCAGATAATGTTTTAGAGCCTTTGGGTAATAAATTATTTGATCAATATACAGAATACAAAGAATCTAGAGGTGACTGGGAAGAAACTTATAGAAACGGATTAGAACTTTTAGGATTTAAATATGAAAAAAGAACAGAACCCTTTCGTGGAGCTTCTGGTGTCAATCACCCGGTTCTTGCAGAAGCAGTTACGCAATTTCAAGCGCAGGCTTATAAAGAGTTACTCCCGTCTGATGGACCAGTAAGAACTCAAATTTTAGGGGACATTAGTGTTCCTAAAGAAGACCAAGCTAAACGTGTTAAAGATTTTATGAACTGGCAAATTATGGATCAAATGAAAGAGTATGAACCAGAATTTGACCAAATGTTATTTTACCTCCCTTTAAGCGGCTCAACTTTTAAGAAAGTTTATTATGATGATCTTTTAGGAAGAGCCGTTTCTAAATTTGTTCCAGCTGATGATTTAATTGTACCTTACTCTGCAAACTCTTTAGAAGATGCAGAAGCAATTGTACACGTTATTAAAGTTTCAGAAAACGAATTAAGAAAACAACAAGTCTCGGGATTTTATCGAGACATAGAATTAGGCAAACCTCCAGTTACTGAAAATCAATTGGAAGATAAAAAATTAGAATTAGAAGGAATTTCTAAAGATGGTCAAGAAGATCAATATACTTTATTTGAAATACATACTGATTTAGATTTAGATGGTTATGAAGATCTGGGTGAAGACGGAGAACCAACAGGAATTAAAATACCTTACATCATAACGATTGCACAATCTACACAAGACGTTTTATCTATTAGAAGAAATTACGCACAACAAGACCCTCTTAAAAAGAAAAAAGATTATTTTGTTCAGTTTAAATTTTTACCAGGAACTGGTTTTTATGGTTTTGGTTTAATTCATATGATTGGTGGTTTAACTAGAACTGCAACAGCAGCTTTAAGACAATTATTGGATGCAGGAACTTTAGCTAACTTACCAGCTGGATTTAAATCCAGAGGCATTAGAGTTAGAGATGATGCACAACCCTTACAACCTGGTGAATTTAGAGATGTAGATGCACCTGGCGGAAATATTAAAGATCAGTTTATGACTCTACCTTTTAAAGGACCCGATCAAACTTTACTTCAGTTAATGGGTATTGTAGTTGATGCAGGCCAAAGATTCGCGGCCATCGCTGATATGCAAGTAGGCGATATGAATCAACAAGCGGCAGTCGGAACAACGGTAGCATTATTAGAGCGTGGCTCAAGAGTAATGTCCGCAATCCATAAAAGATTGTATGTTGGATTAAAATGTGAATTTAAATTATTAGCAGAAGTATTTAAAACTTATCTTCCACCGGTTTATCCTTATGATGTACCAGGTGCTCGAAGAGAAGTTAAAATGCAAGACTTTGATGATAGAATAGATATTCTACCAGTTGCTGATCCTAATATATTCTCTCAAACACAGAGAATATCTTTAGCGCAAAGTCAATTACAACTGGCGCAATCAAATCCTC
>Ga0208790_1000920_pt1 | contig 13327 bp, 12 predicted proteins | sample 10_taG_FD_184083 | JGI IMG/M metagenome (GOLD analysis project Ga0208790, IMG submission 184083) | Marine viral communities from the Subarctic Pacific Ocean - 10_ETSP_OMZ_AT15264 metaG (SPAdes) (version 2) | ecosystem: Environmental > Aquatic > Marine > Oceanic | place: Pacific Ocean | collected... | reverse complement strand
AAGCACCACAAGTCGCTCGCCATAGGAAATGCAGCATACCACAGTGTGCGCAACGTGTCCCTGCGCCTATATCGAGTATGTCTGCGATTTCGGAACTGCGAGCACGCTGCTTGCTAGTGACACCCTTGAGCGGGGCGTCTGTATTCGTGATAGTCCCCGCATCGTATCGGGTGTCAGACTTGACGTTCTGCTTGGCTGCTCTGCTGATGTCCTCGATGTCAAGCGATTGAAGTTGAAATCCCGACATTCACAAACACCACCTACTTATATCGTCGTTACCACTAGATACACATTACCTAGAACCATGATTGGCTCTACTGCATAGAGGGTAGAACCGTCAATGCCGGACACTGCTTGAGACATAGCGTAACTCAAAGTGCCGGAAGTGTCGAAGTCCCCTAGTGTGCCAGCGGCACTACCAGTCTCCTTAGAGAAGTCCTTCGGGGCGAATGGCCCGACAACCTTGATTTTAGGACTTACTGCCATCTAGTCACCGCCTGTATCAGCGCTGACCCAAAGCCCACCAAGTTCCAACACCGTTTGATGCCGTTACCAGCGTAAGTGTAGTTACGGTTGTGCCGTCTATCTCAACATCTGTAGCGCCAGCACCGTTGAGATTTGCCCCTGCTGCGAATATCTTAGAGAGGTGGTCTGCTAGTAGAACATCTCCACCAGTGCTCCCACTATCGCTTGTCATTGTTCCAGTGACCATCACTAGGTCACCCATTACGTGCTTTCTTGCGTCTATTGTGCTTGCAAATGCCATTTTCTATCACTCCTCTAATATTTCTTCTGCCTCAGCGGGTTCCGCCTCTGCTACTAGTTCTTCCTCTACTGGTGGGCTTAAAACATTGCCTACTAGAGAGAGAAGAGTAGTCTTGGTCTTGTATCCGCTACCTGCGGATGCGCCTTGAGAGTCCAACCATGCCATGATGTCAGCCTTGCGCCATCCCGAATCAGGGAGGCCATCGTTGCCATCATCCTTAGTTGGTAGTTCATAGCCCTCTATCTTGAAGTGGTCAGGCGAGAGCCTGTGGCCCCATGCGTCCAACCACTCGGTAGAGACTGTCTGTGGTCTATTCCTCATCCACGACGGTCTACTAGAATCCGAGTTTGGAACGCTATACCACGGGCCTAGATAGGTTGCTGTTGGCATATTCCTCACTCATATCATGTGTCGTCTATCATCTCAGTTCAGCAGTAGTACCGTGACTTGTATCACGTTGTTCGCGCCTTCTGAGTCAATGACTAGACAAGGCAGAGAACCAGTAGTTGCTAGTGGTGCTACCGTGTCGCTTGCTCCTACGAGTCCAGTCTCAGTCGAATAGACTGTGACATCCTTTGCTGCGAGTTTTCCCACTGCACCGAGGATTCCCACTATCTTGGATGCACCTGCTGAGAAGAGCAAAGGTTCTACCGTTGCTGCTTGAACCACGTTTGCTGTTATTGTGACCATCCTTAGAGAGCCTTCTGCTGCACCATCGCTGTTGCTTGCCGAGAAGGTGCTCATATCAGAGCCACCGGGGTAAGTGCTACCGAATCCCTTGAGCCATTCCTCGCTGCCCACAGGGGTTCCTGTTCTCATGTCTAGGTCAGACAGGATGCTCACTAATGTGAAGTCCGAATCTGCTACTTTTATGCTTAGTCCGTTTGAAGTTACTGTCGTTGTTGCTACCATTTTTCATCATCTCCTTTATTCATTATCTCCACGAAAGACCTCACTTGAGGTTCCTCACGCTCCCTTGTGCTCCGAAGAAGGTAGTCCATACCTCTCCCATTGTTCGGTAGAGTCCTTCCTGACCCAGCCTGTTGATGGCGAAGGGGTCACCAGTCTCAATTCCCGACTCAAAGTACTGAGTTGGGATAGCCGTAGAGAAGTGCATATAATCAGTGTCTAGGTAGTAGATTCTCGTTAGGTTGCCGGTAGTGTCTGCTGGCATATCCTTCGTTGGGATGATTGGGATACCGTTGTAGGTAGCCACAATGAATCCGGCCTCGATACCGGGAACACCCTTCACACCATTGTAGGTAGGGGTGACCCTCTTCTCCTCCATGAACCTCTGCTGGCTCTGTAGTAGTTGCTGTAGCCTCATCAGAGTGTCGTATCCAGTCAGCATGACCTTCGGGTTTCCACCACGGCCCCAAATGCTCTGGAACAGTGTGTCCAAGTGGTCTAGGCTGAGAGTCCTGTCTACGTTGGTTGCGCCTACGTTGACCTCGGCGTTTGCCCAAGTGTTTGCAGACCTGTCAATCGAGTAGATGTCGAAGTCGCCATCTGAGTCGACCCAGTCGCTGGTTCCGGTAGCCATCGATGCTGCGTTAGCCGTAATCCTGTCGAGGGACTCAAAGTTGTTCCCTGCTGCGGTCGTCACGTCAGTCAGAAGCATCTTGTTGACCATCTCTGCGTGGTGCTTGCCCATCTCTTCCTTTAGGACAGAGCGGATGTCTCCCATGCCGTCGTCCTTGTCAGCGAGGAACACCGCGACCTCCGACATATCGAAGGTGTGAGCGATGGTCTTGGGCTTTGCAGCCACGTGCTGGAAGACAGGCTTCACGGTGTCGGGTAGAGTTGCGTTCTCTGCAACACCACCATGCACTGCACCGGAGTTAGGCTTGTCAGTGATGACTCGCCATCCCGACCTGTCCCACGGTTTCTTGGGTAGTATGCTGAATGCGTTGAACTCTTGGTTCAACTGCGACCATACCTTGCGTCCGTAGATTGCTTGGTATGTTCCAGCGGTGGATGACATCATTGGGCTGTCAGCCTTGAGTAATTCGCTACCAGTGTATGAGTAGCCCATTGCGTTCCCGGCGCCATAGTAGTAGCGCTCCATGTCTGTTACTGTTCGTACGTAATCTCTTGCCATTTGTCTTCATCTCCTTTATTCATTTTTTCCTTGAGTATCTCACTCCGGGTTGAAGGCTTTCGTTGCCAAGTGATGAACCTCATCCCATGACATCTTCGCCAAATCCTCCGTGCTTGGAACGACTACTGCTGATATTTCGTCGCTCTTGGTGATTGTCTCTCCGGTCTCTGCTGGAGTGCCGATTGCATCAATCCTCTCTCCAAGAGCCTCTATTGACTTCTGAATGTCTGCTAGGGGGCTGCGTGCGTCGAATGCTGCTGCCTCTGCCTTTGCAATCTCAGCAGTCCTCTCCTGCGCGTAGCGGTCAGAGAAGTGATTCTCTAGGTTTCCCTTGAACTCGTTCTCAAGAGCAGCGGCCTTGTAGACCTCGTATGCTGCCTCGATGTCCGAGTCGTTAAGAGATGCTGGGTCGATGAAATCTCCCTTCTTCATGCTCTTCCCGCTTCCTGTAGTGCGTGAGATAGCGTTGGTAGAAGGCTTGCCGTTCTCCTGTGCTCGGCCCTTGACCTGTCCGCCCTTTGCGGCCTCGGTGTCGGCCATTTCCTCGGGGGTGAAGCCCATGTTCTGCTTCTCGATGTTATCGAAATGCGTACGAGCGGCTCCGGTGTCCACACCACCGCTCTTTAGGGTGTCCTCCATCCAGTTGAGGTAGTCAGAGGTGATTACGTCAGAGTATTCCTCAGATTTCTCGACTTCTTCCGTAGCCTCTTTCTTCTTGTCGTCCTTGTCGCCGTCGTCTTTGTCGTCCTTACCTTCTAGGAAAGCGGGTTTCTCTCCCTTCTCCATATCATCAAGGCGTGTCTCCAAACGGGACAATACGTCTCCTAGTTGTTTCGTCATATCGTTGCTGTCTTCTGTTTCTGTCATTTCATTCACTTCCGTGTCTTCTTTGAGTATACTGAATGTTGCTTCTGGATTGATGCCTTTTTCACAAATGGTTATTTCATGGAGTTCCAGTTTGCTTATCTCTTGGTAATCGCCTCTCTTTGAGTCTGATTTTCTAACTCGTTTGAACGCTTGACCACCGATACTGAATCCCCTGAGAACGCCTTTTCTAATCTCTGCTGAGACTTCTTTTGCTTTCTCGATGTCGTCTCGTAATTTTACAACCACAAACATTCCGACATCATCGACTTCGCTTTTCCACAACCTCCCTTCATTATCTGTGTAATTCGGTACTACATCTCCAACTTGTATATTACTGTGAGCCAATTGAACGTTTCTGTATGCCGGGTTCTCCATGAACTTCCGAAATGCGTCTTCCAATGCCTCCTTTGTTATTACATCGCCTTGCTTGTCTACAACTTCCACACTGGCGTAGCCAGCGACAATGAGGTCATTCCCACCCTTGAGGATGGTGATGGGTTCATCGCCACGTCTGAACAGTTGTTTCCCGAGCACACTAATCATCACGAGGCATTACTTTACTACTTCAATGCTGCGGGACTAAGGCTCAAGGCTTCTTTCCTCAGAATCGATGGACTGCAAGGCTACTTTCTTCTTCTTATTCTTCCTGCCGGGATAATCTTCCGGCTTCTCCATATCTTCCTTTGGACGCTTCTTCATGTCCCAATCAGGCAGACTTTGCTCCGCAGTCAGCGATGTTGGCCCTCTTGGGCTTTCGATATGCCCACCGACATCGATACCTAGCCCCCTTCCAGCCATATTGCTATGTCCCTTCTCCAGTTTCTCCAACGCCCTCTCAATGAGAGTCACGGTCTTGTAGAGTTCCTTCGGCTTCATTATGAGGTTCTTGTCCTTCTTGGGCTTCAGTATACCAGCGCTATCCTCCTCTATCTGCTCCTCGTCTATATCCGGCTCTATGTCCTCGGGCAACTCCGTCTCCTCCTTGAGCATCTCTTGGAAGGCATTCTCCCAATAGGGCTGTAGGCTCTTAGCCAATCTCAATGAGTAATCCGAATCAGTGATGCTCCCTATAGCCGCTACGGGATTCTGCGCCTCCCCCTCCACAATCTGATACTTCACCAAGTCCTCCGGTAGGTGGATTATGAAAGCCCCGTCATCCATCTCCATAGAGAAGGAAGCATGGTATTCCACATCCTCCTTAGCGAGTAATACCCATTTGGGATGCTTCTCCTCACCCTTCATGTAGGTCGACTTCGCATCTCTGAGCAGTATCTTCTCAGAATCCTTGCTCAAACCCTTCACAGCATCCTCCAAACCAACCTCATCCGTTATCTTGATGTCAGATGGGCTTGGTAGGTGTACTGGGTCGTAACTGTCGAATTGCCCTCTCAGTAACTTGATGCGCTCGCGTGTGGTGAGGTCCGTCACATCACCATCGTCATACATCATGATGTCATTGATATGGACAGTCCCATCAGTAATCACGGCATCGACCGTGTAGTCCTTCTTGCATATCTCCTTGAGCGCTTGTCTCATCTCGCTGTTCATTGACTGCTTGGCGTTGCTCTCATCGAATATGTTGACCCTGTTGTTCTTCTTGGTTATCTTGCACCTCTCACCATCTACGTGCGTGGAGACGACCCATTCCCCAGTGAAACCCCTCAATTGCTTCAAGTCGTCTACGGAGAATATCCTGTGCAGGGGGTCGATGAGGGGCATCTCCTTCGGTATGTCCGCTTTGCCGAATTGCAGGGGGTCTCTGTCTATGTGACTCTCACCAGCGACTGGGTCAGCAATCGATGTCGCGGGGCTATAATTAGCCACAGCCGGATGATTGGGGTCGATGCCGCCCAATACCTGTTGAGTCATGTCCTGTCCGAACCAAGCATTCCATACGGGTAGAGGGACGCTAGGGTAGTTGCCAGCGTGTGGGTGACTACCCGCAACTGGTGCACCGCTCCTCTCATACTCGTGCCCTACGGTTGGTTCAGCGTGATAGCCTCCATCGACCGAGGCAGCGACGCACGAGTCATGGACTGTGTTCCCATCCATGCTATTCAAGTTCCTTATCGGGCTTTGACGGAAGTCCATGAGCGGCTTTCTTATCTCAGCCATGTTAGCGCTTGCCAAGTCCAATTGCCCACCATCGTCGTTGAACGTGATGATGTTGCTCATCATGTCCTTGCGCTTGTTCGCCTCCGTCTTCCAACCAGTCTTGGCAGTGCTCGGATGTAACGCTTGACCATGTCTGAAGTGGCTGAGGCCGTAGGCATCCAACTCATCGTCATGAGTCTGATGAGTGAGACGCATGAGAGCACCTATCGCATTGTATGGCTCTATCTGTGTCTGTAGATGTTGTCTTACCCTGTTGCCGCTCTTGTTACGTGAGATGTTCTTCTTCTCTGCGGGAGTGAGACTGCGTTTGTATTCCCTAATCTTGGCATCCATGTGACCATGCATATCCTCTATCCCAGTCAGATTGTTGAACATATCCGGTTGCTGGGGGAACAGAGGTAGGCCCATGCCCATTATCTGCCCCATAGAGGCCGCTTTGACCGGGCCGAGTTGTTCGATACTTCGCAGATACTCCTCCATGTGCTTCAAGTGCGCTTCGTCTTTGGGCAGTCCTAGCATATCACAGACCTTCTCCGGCTTCATGTTAGAGTGAATCTCGTTCTTCATCAAGGACATGGCAGCAGCCATCATCTTGTGGGGAGATGCGCCTAACTTGTCTCCAGTGCTTCTCATCGTGGCATTCTCATCAACACTGTGTCCCATAGTCTCCAACCCATGTTCGTCATCATGCCATAATCCGCGATTGGAGTCATACCACAATCTCTGCACGTTATGTAGGAACTGGACTGGGTTGCTGGGGTCGAAGGCGCTGGGGTCATGCGATATCGCACTCTCAAGCAACTTACGACCATACTCTATCTGTGCTCTCTTGTCAGCCTCCATCTTCTGCTCCCAATCCCTAGTCTGCTTCGCTTGTGGCCCAGTATTCGACGAATGACCCATATCTAACTCAGCCATCTGAGATTGGTAGTATATCTTCTTCGCCTCGTCCAATCCCATCTGGACATCCCTTATTCGGATGTCATTCGGGTCGTTGGCCCTCATTGTGATGAGCCTGTCCTCTAGGTTCTCTATATCATCCGCGTATTCATGATGAGGTTGAATGGGCTTTTCAGGCGCTTCCCCCTTCTTGCCTTGTCTACCCCAAAACTTAGCACCGAACTCCCTATGGCCCTTACCTGCCACGGAGTATGGTTCTTCTCCTTCTCCTTCCTTCTCCTGTCTGAATCTCTTGAATGTTCCGGGCGCATCTTCCCCAATCTCCCTCTTCACATCCCCTAGATGAGCCAAGTAATCCGGGTGGCTCATGCCCAAAGTGGGTGCAAGCAATGGGTTCCGATAGACATCCTCGTAACCAACGTGAAGATTGGGTGAGGGGTCGTGTGGTGGATTCATATGACCTCCGCTCATGAGGAGTCTGAGTTTCATGGCATTGGAGTCCAAAACAGGTGTATCGCCACTGACCTTCCCACCGACTTTAGTGTAAGCGTTGTTGACGAATGGGGAGTTACCACCACCGAGGTCTCTACCAAACGACTTTCCCTTGCCACTGATGTTATTGAGGTAGTCATTCAGGTCATGCCTACCCATCTCCAATCTAGGCCCGGAATTGGTGATACCCGGTGCGAAGGTAGACTTGGTGTCAGATGAGTTGTTCTTCAAGTTCCTACCTGCTCGCTTCGGGTCTATCATGTGCTGATTGGCATCGAACTTGGACATTATCTCCACCGCATCCGAGGAAGAGGATACACCTGTGGCTAGGGGCTTGTAGTGCCAAGAGGAGAAGAGGGAGTTGGTGTTCGTGTTTCCCGAGTGGGGTTCCACCACAGATAGGTAGTCATCTTGGTTTTTAGCACCGTACAAGGAATTATCACCACCATCGAAGGATAGGAAGTGATGCATTATGTCCCTGTATGTGTCGTCAGTCCTTCCCATACCACCAGTGTGGGTGAAGGGGGCGGACGTGTGCCATCCCCATCCCCTCAACTTGCCATCGTCATCGAACCAGTGCTTCCTCTCTTCCGCAGATATGTCATCGGGGTGAGGGCCGTTCAGAGATGTCCTCATTGGGCCAGCAGCGTTTCTGATTGGCTTCTCATCCTCACGGAGCCTCATTCTGTGCTCTAGGTTATCCAAGACCTCCTGCACGGTCTCCTTCTCAAGGAGGGGTTCCTTCCACGCATCGAAGTGAGGGTGCTTGCCCGACTCGTACTTCGGCTCTAGGTTCTCATCATATCCAACCAAGTCCAAGAGACCCTGCTTGGATAAGACGGTATCGCTATCAAGATGCATCTTCTTCTTCAAGAGGCTGAGCAGGGTCTTCCCACCCGCTAGACCCCTGTCTATCTCGTCCTTGTCCCTCTTTGAGTAGGGGAAGAGATTGGTGATGTCCTTCTCTATATCAGCATCTCCCTCAAACATATCAGCGATATTGGCACGAAGGCGGTCGTGTGCGGTGTCTACGACCTCCGTGCCCAAATGTCCGGGGTTCCTCTCCAACTGCTCTTCGGTTGCGGGTATCGTGCGGGGTTCCATTTCGATTCCACGTAGAGCGGCCTTCACCATCCCCTCATCGCCGGTCTTATTGGAATCGGACTCCTTCTCGACGTGCTTGTGGGTGTTCGCACCGTGATGGTGTCCATCCCTGTTCCACCAATCGAACTCCGGCTCGTTCATTATCTTCATGTTCTTCTCGATGCGAGACAAGGGCATCTTCGTGCCATCGGGTAGATGTATGGTCTGCGCCCTCTCGCTAAGAGTGCCGTGCTCTGCGATGTGCTCCAACACAGCAGTCCTATGCGTGGGTGGCATGAACTCCATTTTCATGTTCAAAGTGGGCCATCCCATGCCCTCCCCATGATGAATATGGAACTTCTCAAGCGCTTCCGGTCTTTTGTATGCCAATTCAGTCCTGTAATCAGCCATTTGTTGTCGGGCTAAATCAGGATTGGACGAGAGTTCTTTTCCATCCATCTCCATCATCCTCTTGAATACCTCATCGTCATCGGGGTCTTTCTCCTCCTTGTGGATGCCATGCCCCATCCACTCCTCCGCCCTGTCATCGAAGTGGGCGTGCTCCAAGTTCTTGCCCTCATTGGCGAGTTCCTCTAGCCTCTCATCCCCGACTTCCTTCTTCCATCTCTCAAAGTCGTGAAGCCTCTGAGTGTGTAGATGATGATTGTGGCTCTCGGGAGTCTTGCTACCATTGCCGATGAAGGGGTGGGTACTCTCTCTGACCTTCTCGGTATAACGAGGCTCAATCACGTCATGGATGAACCCCTTCTCATCTCTCGCAAAGACCCCCTTAAGATTCCTCTCGCCATCGGGGTCCATCGCATCCAATTCTGCATCAGTGAACTTCTTCGTGTAATCCCTCTGAACGAGACCCGTGTATAGGGGATTGCCGTTCTTCATATGATGAGTCTCGTGAGCCTTCTCCTTAGCCATCAACTGCTCTGCTGGTGAGGGACTATCATCATCGGAGAAGTAGAACTCGCGGAGTTGCCTAACCCACTCGGGTTGGCCCGTGACGGCATTCGTCTTCCTCATGGGGTGATGCTGCTCGTCGAATGGGAATGCGCCATCGTAGTCATCGACCTCACCCGAACCCACGACCTCCGGCCAAAGCGCGTGCTTCATGGAGGGTGGAATGAGGTTGTGCTCACCCTCTTGGTAAACTCGGGTATTGTGCTTCTTGTTGTCCTCGGGCAACCATCTGTCCTTGATTCTCCCTAGCCACGGATGGTCAGAACCCTCCACTCGCATGGTTCTCGATAGGTTCATGTCTCTGAGAGGTATTCCCTTCTTCCCACCAACATGGCCCTTGCCCGTCTTATCGAATTGCTCCTTCTCCTTTCTGAGAATGAGGTCACTGTACGATTTGCATATGACATCGCTCTTCAAGAGGTCGAACTCTATACCGTGATTCTCCAAGTTGCGCAGGGACAGGAGGTAGTTGCCTACCTCGTATGTGCCATCGACGCTATCGAAGATTGCCTTTAGCAATTCGTTACGATGTCTAATGTAGACTGCGACTGCATCTTCTCGCATTCATATCATCCCTCATCGACATGGCCTTCATAGCCCCTGTCGTGAGGGTTCATTCTACCCGAATCGAGTTCGACGTTAGTCTTGGTTGCGCCTTTGTTCGCAACGTCTTGAACATCTAACAGACTCTGATTGGTGTCATAGAAGGCATTGTAAGTCTGACCACCAGTCTCTATCATGAACTGCGCACTGCTCGGTTCAGTGGAGAACGAAGTCGCATTGTGATGTTCGGCTTTGGCTATCTCCGCCTTCTCAATCCTCTCCTCAAGGGCAATCGCTTTCTTTAGCATCTCCACGACTTCCGCAGAAGTCTCCTCATATCTCGGTTTCACCATCAATACATCTCCTTTCTCTCTATTTGATTATCGGCCATCTCGTGAATCTCGTCCCAACTCATCTCATGAACCTGCTCGTTGGTGAACTTATCGAGTGTCTTACCGTCTCCACCCTTGAGCAACGTGGTATCCATATCCCTTCTGAATGCATCCGCTTCAACATCCTCTGCGAGAGGAGTCCCATATGGGACGAAACCTGCTTTCCTCAGAATATTCTGTGGGTTATCCATAATCCTCTTCATAATAGCATTCTCAGCACGAACCTCTTGGATGTTCTTATCCATGCTCTCCATCTTGGAGATTAGAGCGTTCATCAGTTGCTCTGCACCCTCTTCTGCCATCTAATCACCTCAGACGCTTCGACCGAAAGTGCTTCGTGCTGGTCTCATGCCGGGATTAGTCTTCGCAGAGAAGATTGTACCGGGTAGTTGCCTGTCCCTCTGAGATGGGTCGAACTTTGAGCCACTCTCGTTGAACTTGAGAATTGGACTCTGTTGCTCCCAACCACTCTGAGGAGTGATTACCTCTGCACCCTTCTTGATAGCGAAGTGGATATCCTCCTCTAGCGTATTCGCATACTTGAGAATCTCTCCCAAGTGCTCCTTTGCCACATTCACGTCACCCTCTTCGATGGCCTTTGCAAAAGCCTCGTTATGGGCATTCATTTTCCTCGCCATAGGATGCATCTTCAATAAGTCCACGGTCACCACTGTCATCTGCCTGTAAGCCTCACTATTTGAATTAAGCGCCCCTTATTCTCCTCGCATTCATCAAAGCACGGCTATTATCCTGTGCTGGGGAGTTAGGTGGCCCCCTCTGTTGAACTGAAGAGACTGGTGCTCCGCTACCGAAGGATGTTCGACTTTGTGGAGATGCTGGGCCTCTTGGTGTTCTTATCCCAACACCCTCGCCACCGGGTTGAGACGGAGGTGGCCCCATCATACCGGGAGGTGCTGCCATTCCGCGTGCACCCATAGCGCCACCTGCTGCCATAGGCCCACCACTACCGGGTGGCATACCGGGTGGGGGTTGCATTCCCGGTGGCATTGGTGCTGCACCATCCTGTTGCTCGTTCATCTGACGATAGTTGAATCTGATGTCCCTATCACCCTCTTCCATGAGTTCCGGCTTGTATCCGAGCATCATCATCCTCTGAGCGAGGTTTACTTCCATCTCGTCTCTCCTCAAACGGGTTATCTCGTCCTCCTCCTCGTTCGGGTAGAGAGTCAGTTTCCAATCCGTAACTTCCATCTGCTTGAGCAATCTAGGAAACAGGACATCCGTGTATACCTTCTGACCGAACTCTACTGCTCTGTTGGTTACGAGAATCTGCATTCCCTCGTTATTGAGACCACCGCTCTTGCCGCTGTCAATCATGAAGATGCTACTAACTCCGTAGAACGCAGCAATCCTATTTCGCATCTCGTCTCTGACCGCTATGTATTGCATCTCCTCAAGGGTGTCCATGAACTTGACCCAGTTCACGCCACCCCTACCAGTCTGACTCTCTATACCCACTTTCGGAATGTAATGGGGGTCTCTCTCCATCTTCTCATCGACTGTCTTCCAGAAGGACTTCATGGATTCCAAGTTATCAGTGGTGACGGATATGATTCCCTTTGGAGACCTCCTCTTCTGATATGCAGTATACATATAATTGTCCATAGCAGTGAGCGTCATGGCTTGTCTCCACATCGTATTGACTGGGCTACGACCATACAACTTGGATGGGTTGTACTTACTGAGATGAAGAACCTCGCCATCTAGGTAGTATTGGGTCTTACCGCTTCCAGCCATATTAGCGTAGAATGCCTCTTGCATCCCATTGCCACAAACCTCGCAAACCTCATCTTGACCGGGATACGAGATTTGGTCACGATGTAGGGGGCAGACCTTGTATCTCCCACCACGAACACCTCTCTTGTCAGAGATGATTCGCATGAAGATGGGGTCTCCTCTGATTAGTTCCTTGACTCTGTAGAACTTGATGTCAGAGGTCTCGGGGTCTACGTAATACTCCTTCACCAAGATGAGGAAGGCGTCATCTACTATCTCCAAGTCCTTCTCAATCTCATTGAGGACGTGCATGAAACTCTGTTCCATAGAGTTCTGCTCCTCCAATAGGTGCTTGGGATAGAGCAGTTGATTGACATCCGGCTCTCTCAGTTCGCCACCACATAGATTGCATTGCTCGACCTCATGATTGAACTCCTCATTGCATTGGCTACACTGCATTTGGAACTTCTTCTCCCAGTAGTACCCCCTTCTGAATATCTCCTGTCCGAGTTTGGAGATGACTGTTCGTAGTATGAGATTCTCGTGTGCGACCGCATACAGTGCTGGGATTGTTATCCCTTGAGCGAGGACTGGTTCCTGTATGCCCGTGGTATAGAGGGGCATTTGGGGTTCGGGTGTCGTTCTTGTGCGGAACGGACTTGCCATAGCAGAGAGGAATCTGCCTATTCTGCTCTGTTCCTCATCCACCATCATATCGCCTCTGCCCACTTGCTAACGTCTTCCGCTTGCACTCCCCACTCATTGAGGAGGGTGTTAGCCTTATTGGTATCATCGCTCCAGTTGTAGAACCTCACTACTTTCTTCAACTCTTCCTTCTTCATCCCGTCCTTCTCCTCGATGAATGCGAGAACCGCTTTTGCTTGGGTCTGCTTCATCTGTAGGTGGGGCATGATGCCGTTGAGTAGTTTCCTTATGTCGTTCTTGGAATAGAACTGTAGCCTGTGTTGACTTCTCTGAGTATCCTTGTAGACCTTTTGGTCTAATTGCAGAATACCACAATCGAGGACTTTCCTCAACTGCTCGCAATGTATCTTACCTCGTGTACCAGTAGCGATGAAACCAGCACGTGGCTCACCTCTCTTCGTGATGGTGATGTAACCATCAGCATCCAAGAAGCCAGCAGCATAAGCCCACGGGTCTTTGATAATCAAACCGCTCTTGTCCATCTTGACGAACGTGCCTCTCGATGCTCCGGCTATCACATCCACCTCCTCCCCATACATGGAGAGTAGTTTCGATAGTTTCATGGCAGTCATGCTCTTATGGAGTATCTTCTCCTCAGAGAGACTCTCAAAGATAGCCCTACCAGTCATCGCTCCTCTCCGAGATAGGACTTCT
>Ga0208790_1000917_pt1 | contig 13341 bp, 6 predicted proteins | sample 10_taG_FD_184083 | JGI IMG/M metagenome (GOLD analysis project Ga0208790, IMG submission 184083) | Marine viral communities from the Subarctic Pacific Ocean - 10_ETSP_OMZ_AT15264 metaG (SPAdes) (version 2) | ecosystem: Environmental > Aquatic > Marine > Oceanic | place: Pacific Ocean | collected... | reverse complement strand
ATAAAGATTGAGTAACGGTTGTAGTTGTTACTGCGATCACTGCTGTTGTCACAGCTGTTACCACCACCGCTGTTTCAGGTAGTGGCATCTCTATGTCGATAACAGGTATCTTTAGCTTGGGTGGTTCTGGTTGTTCTGTTGTTTCCTTCTCCTCCTCCTGAACCTCCTCAGGGGCCTCTAAATCATTCGGGGGTATGAATATAGGTTTATAGGCTGGAACGTCCGCTGTAGGCTGTCTGAGGTACAGCTGAGGGATGTCCAGTGCCTTGGGAAGGTTCGGACTAGGAAGATTTATTTGCGACAAGGAACGCCGTGAAATCTGTTTTTACTTGTGAGGTCCACGCTGCGTTGCATATTGCCTGTACATCAGCGTCTTCTCCACTGATATTTGTATCTACTAGGTTATCACTTGCATCAAGTGCTCCAGGTTGCAGTACTTTTCTATGAAAGGAACGGCTAAGTTCCACACCATCTTCTTTAATGACGGTTGCGGATCTGACTTGTACGTTCCATTTATTAACGACTTCTATTTTGTCGTTTTCTAGTGTTTTTGTTAATGCCATTTAAGAAAGCTCTCCGAGCTGAATAGGTTTATGGTTTAGTTTTAAACATGGTAAATCATATAATATTCGAAGCCTAAAGAGTTGCCCCATTGATCTTCCCAGTTAATAGGTAGGTTACCGGCAGTCCCTGCATCATTATGCATTTTCTCTAATTTTCCTACAGTTGCACCGTTACCTACTTTTATATAAGGACCAAACTCATCATCTTCAAAATTTTGAAACCAAGACAGTTTAAGATAACTGACATGAGTACCACTAGCAGCATATGGGAACCCATGTACACAAATCTGATTTCCTGCTGTCATTCCTGTAGTGCTTAAACCCCAAGCTACATGCTTTACGTGTACCATACGACCTATCTTGGTGTAACTAGCATAAGTTGTCCAATCACCACCACCAGAATAAGTATTACCACCACTAGCTGCATCTTTTAGTACAGGAGTCCAGCTCCCTTCTTCATAGTCGTCAAAAAGTTCAGATGACATGGTGCCACTTCCATCTGCTGTAGCACTAAAGTCAATACCGTGACCAGACGTTCCTATTACTAGGTCGCCGTCAGTAATACTTAAATGAGTACCATCAAATGTAAGACCAGATTCACCTGTCATAGCATTGGCACCTGTTACCGTAACAACTTCGTTATTAGTTGATCCAGTTAAAGCTGCTACATCTTCAAAAGCTGGAGGTGAACCTGCACCTGTGGAGGTTAATACTTGTCCATCTGTACCTGGTCCTACTGTCGTAGGATTACCAGATGCATCATAAGTAATTATATGACCATCGGTTCCAGCTTTCATTTCTGTCGGGCTGATAGCATCATTTGCTACCTTAGCTTCTGTTACAGCATCATCAGCTATACCGAGTGTTTTTACTTGTGTTAATGCCATTTAGCCTGCCTCCAGTGCTGCGATACGTGCTTCAAGTGCGTCATTTTTAGTTGATAGTTCTTTGATTGCGTTTACAAGATACCAAACAAGGTTATCAGTATTAACACTCTTTAATCCATGTTTTGCATCAGTCTTAACAAGACCAGGTAAAACTGATTCTAATTCTTGTGCAATAACACCAACTTGAGTACCTGTCTTTTTAACGATGATTGAATCTGACTGAGTATTACCACCGTTAAATTCTGACCATGTTATTTCATCGTCAGTAGTCTCAGGAATATATTTACCGTTAGGATTTTCAGGGATATATTTACCATCAGAATCTTTTTCATAGTTACCATCAGAATCTTTCTTAAAAGAATCTTTCAAATAAACTCCATCATCATCCTTTTTAAACTTCTTATATTCAAAGTTACGAACAGTGATTTGATTTATTTTATCAAGTCCAGTTGTGTTATTAACTATATTCTTCTTGATTCTTCTATCAGAAGTTGTTGTCCAAGTGGAATAGTTTTGTTCGTTATATGCACCTGATGAACCTCCTATATGGGCTTTATACTCACCTTTACTGCTTATATTGGCACCTACAACAACGGCTCCATCGTCACCTTCTGCTCCTGCAGTAGTATCTCTACCGATATAGACATTATCAAATCCAGATTGTATATAATTACCAGCAGTGTGTCCAATACAGACATTATCATATCCCGTATTGATATCATCACCAGCATTAACTCCAATGCAAGTATTATTATCGCCGGTTGTTATTGAATCTAAAGCATACTGTCCCATAGCAGTATTATAATTAGCTGCACCACTAGTTGTAGCGCTACCGCCGCAAGCCAGATCTCCTACTGCAGTATTACCATAACCTTCTACATAGTTACAGACTTTATTACCAATACCTATATTACTTCTAGCACCAATAGTATTGCACTTAGACATACATTCTCTACCGATGGCAATATTATTGCTGCCAACATCTAGATCATGTCCAGCTTGATAGCCTATTGCAATATTATAACCAGCCCCATCTTGGGTTTCTAAAGCTTGTACTCCTATAGCAATATTATAATCTTCATCATCTTCTGCAGTTAAAGCATGGTATCCAATAGCTATATTACCTGCGCCGTCTGTGATAGCATCTCCTGCATAACTTCCAATAGCAATATTTTTATCTCCGGTAGTGATTGCCGTACCTGCATCATATCCATATAGAGTATTGTCATCACCACCAGCTGCTATAGCATCTCCTGCAGTTGCTGGTCCTGCAATATTACGGCTTCCATTAGAAACTTCTCTTGTAATACCGCCACCACCAGCATCTTCAAAAGCTGGGGGTGAGCCAGCTCCTGTTGAAGTCAATACTTGACCGTCAGTGCCTGGACCTACTGCAACTGCAACACCAGAAGCATTCCAGGTGATTATTTGTCCATCAGTACCAGTTGCTAAGTGAGCTATATCAACAGAACCAGCTGCTAATTCATCACTATCTACAGCATTATCTGCTAGATGTTCATTATCTATAGATCCAGCTGCGTAGTGTTCTGAATCTATTGCGTTGTCAGCAATCCTTGTACCATCTACAGCATCAGCAGCTAATTGAGCTGTATCTACTGCACCATTCTGTATTTTAGCTTGTGATACTGTATCATCACCTGGTGTATTAATAGTTAGAGCTGAACCAGATTGTACTACAAAGACTTCAGAACTAGCTGGTATATTATCACCAAATTCAATGGTATGAGCATCGACCATACAGAATCCATCATTAGATGATATAGCTGTACCTGTATTAGGTTTCTGTACAATGCCATTAATACTCACCATCAACTGAGCAGCACTAGTTACACTAGCTAAACTACCTGATGTCGAGGTCTCTCTTAAGTCATATTTAGATACACTACCGTTAATTACACCTGCATTACCTGTACCTGAATTAAATACACAAAGTACTAGATATTTAAAATCACCTGTAGATGTTACTTCACCCCATGCTGAACCATCATAGACATACATCTTGTTGGTACCAGTATCAAAGTAAAGGTCACCTTCATCATCAGTACCAGATGGTTCTCCTGAACTTATTCGATATCTATTATTAAAGTCATTTATATCATCACTTAAACTTACAAAGTCAGCTTCCCTTATCAATGCTTGATGGTAATCATAAGTTTGACTAGATCCAGTGGATTTAACCATCAAACCAGCACCAGCTTGGAATACATAAGGATTAGCATTGGAGCCTTCTCCACCTCTTAATTCGGTAGGGAATCCATTAATTGTTACAGTAGAATTATCTAATGTATCAGCATTAGTTGAGACACCACTAGAGTTAACTGATAAGCCTGCTGCATCAGCTATACTAATTACAACACCAGCATTTGGAATTGTATTAGGGAATGATTCATCATCTGCTATAACTTCTAGTCCACCAATAGGTGCTATCTGTGCTGCTACATAATCTACAACAGCTCCTGATGTAGGAATGTGTGAGTCACTGTCTGATATGGTTGTTTGTTCACAACCTATCATACCAATCTCAACAGCATTAGCTTGAATAGTTGTAGCACCACCAGCTGCAATTGCAACGTCACCGGACATTGCTACGGATGCAGCTTGGTTAGATCCATTACCAACTAAAACATTACCACTAGATACAGCTGCTAGTTTAGCATGATCAATCGCTGCACCAGATGCTACAGAAGCGTTAACAACAGCGTTAGCTGCTAATTTATCAGCATCTACTGCATCGTCTGCTAGCATACCAGTTTCTACTGCACCGGTAGCTATAGTTACAGCACCTGTATTTGCTATCGTTACGTCGCCTGATACAGCGACTTCAGTAGCTTTGTTAGATCCGTTACCAACTAATATCTTAGCACTATCTAAGTTTTCAAGTTTAGTAAACTCTATCGCAGCTCCAGAAGCTACAGAAGCATTGACAACAGCATTAGGTGCTAATTCATCTGCTCCTACTGCATGGTCAGCTAGGTGTTCATTATCGATACTAGCTGCAACATAGTGTTCAGAGTCAATCTGATCATCAGCTATATGAGCAGCTGTTACTGCATCAGCTGCTAGAATATCTCCATCTACTGCATCGTCTGCCATCATCGTATGTTCTACAGCAGCACTTGCTATAGTAACAGCACCAGCATTAGACATAGTTACGTCACCAGAAACAGCTACAGCTGTCGGTACGTTAGAACCGTTACCTACAAGAAGATAGCCACCAGTTACGTTCGCTAATTTACTATGTGCTATAGCTGCGCCTGAATTTATATCAGCATTAACAATAGAATCATTTACAATGTTATCTGAATCTACTGAGTTAGAAGACATATGCTCAAGATCAACAGCACCTGTGGCTATATGTTCAGAATCAACAGCATTATCTGCAAGCCTAGTTCCATCGATAGCATCAGCTGCAATCATACCAGTTTCAACAGACGTACCTGCAATAGTGAATGCACCTGTATTAGCCATGGTTACATCCCCTGAGGGAGTAACTTGAGCACCGACACCACTGCCGTTACCTGCCCAAATCTTTCCATCTGCTAAAGCAGGAGCTGCTATATTAGCAACGATTCTATCATCAATAGCTTTAGCTGTCATCACATAGCTATCACTATCAACGAAAGCTTCTGTACTATCTATTGTTTGTGTGTCATTGTTCCACTTACCTTCAACAGCTTTCTCTGTCTCCTGAGATACATACAATGTCTGGTTAAAGTCATTGTTTAAATCCTGTGCTCTAACAGCAGAACCAGAGAAGAACTCTGATTGAAGATTAGAGATATCAGTATCACGATAAACTTTAATTTTTACTGAACTTTTAGGTGCTCCACTAGATTCTTGTGTACTAGTTTCTCCACCTGCGTCAGCAGAGAATTGTATTTGGGTAGCATTGGCAAGTGTAAAATTTGTTGTTGCGACCTGATTAAGGGAAACCTTAATATCAGTGTCTTCTAAATATGGGAATGTGAACGAAAACAGTCTGGTGGTACCGTTTCCATCGTAGTTATTTTCAGTTGTGTATGCCATAGTTACCTATTAGTCATTTGGAGTAATTGGTTTGCCTCTTCGAATTGTGTTCTACTTTTTACAGGTCTTTCAACTCTATTATATACAGACGCTTTTGCTTTCTGCCTAGAATCAACTAATCTTAAAACATCAGGATCAGTTTGAAGTCCAGCCCATGCCTTCCTCTTAGCAGTATTAAATATATTTCTAATCATCTTATTATGAGGATAATCCATTGGATTGATACCAGGAGGACGTCGATGCAATCCATCTCTAATATCTTGTTCCATCTGATTCATAGATTCAATAAATTTCTTCTTCCTAGAAAGCTTAGCAAGTTGTAAATCTAAACGTTGATCACCTATTAATTTTTGGAATTTAGACCTAACTCTAGGTACTTCTGCTAATGAGGTACCATCAGGTGCGGTTAAGGTTGCTAAGTTTAAATCAAACTGACTCTTAAATAAAGTAGCTCGTCCGATTTGTGATTCTGTCCATTCATCTTTACTGTAACCATGTTCTTCAAAATTAAGTTGAACAGGGCTAACCATATTATAGAATCTAATTATAGGATGCCAGTCTCGTATAGGTTGTCCGTTTAAAACGTCATATTTAACTGGTAGCTCACCGTCTTGACCTGCAATTCCTTCTAAGAATTGATTCCTATTACGAACAGTTTGCCATAATCCAGAGTTAAGTTCCTTCATATGAGGGTTGATAAACTTACCTATTTCATTTCTTAAGCCAGCATAAGGTATTACATTATTCATTATATTACCAGCTATCCTTTCTAACTTCTTAGGATTATTACCGAATAAATCAGTTAATCCTGTTAGACCTTGTAGGTAAGTCTTACTGACCATACCTTTAGAAAGTGCTAACGTATAACTTAATAATCCTCTTTCAGTAGCATCTTTACCTATGGTATTCATATTATCACCAAGGTCAGATATACCAGATAGAATACTAGTAAAAGGTTCTAAGGACTCATGTCCTACCCATATACCACCAAGTTTGATTGAACGTGGTTTCCATCCACCAGCTTCCCAGACTTTACGTAATCTTATATCAGCAGGTCCATTACCAGTTAATTCACCAGATAAGTATTTCTGTCCTGCCATAAACATGATAGAACCACCTATGGCTAATCTACCATTTTGTAAGGCTTTTGCATTAGCTAAGTCTTGTGCGTTCTCAATACCATATTTAACAACAGACTCTAAGTTATCAGGTTGTGCTCTAGCTATATCATTAAACTCTCTAACCAGGAAGTTGAATCCTGGTGTATGTTTCATAGTTAATTCTAAACCATTAATACCTGTCCTTGCGAACATATAGAAGGGTTTAGTTTGAGGATATGTTGAGAATAGTTCATTCAAAGACTTACCAAATCCTGTTAAATCCTTAGTAAGTGTTACTTCTCCTCTAGCATATGACAACATACTGTCATTTATAGCACCAGTGTTGGGGTCAAATATCTCATTCTGGAACCTAGTCTCATACTCTCTTATTAATTCATGACTAATATCAGGTATAAGTCCATCAGCTTTAGCTTCCATTGCACCTCTAAGTGCTTTAGATCTAGCCCTAGCTCTACCTAATATCATCGTAAAGGCGTCATCAGTAGCAGCCAGTAACTTCATATTGTAATTAAAGAAGTTAGAATGATTAGAACTACGTGCAAGGTTACTTACACGAAATGCTCCGACTTCTCCATCACTAGCTCTACCACTCTCTTCTGCCCAATATCTCATTAGATCCCATTGCTGGTCATCCATGGTATATTCAGCATATCTACTTTTAACTGTAGCTAATTCACCTGTCCAGTAACCATTAAGACGATGTTTAAAATATTCCAACGCTTCTGGTACTGTATGGATCATAGCGTTTAATTCTGCTAATCCTTCTCTTAATACAGCATCATCTGTGAATCCAGTTGTTATGTATCTACCAGCTCCACCAAGTGTCTGAGCTATAGGTCTTAGGAACGTAGCTGTAGAGGTACCCAAAATCGCCCGTATAGGGGTCTTAGGGCTACTCAGCATACTATTTATCATAACACCTTGTAACTCTTTTACAATGGCTCCTGTCTGCCTTACACCATCAGCTGATGTATGACCTATTAACCTATTACGCATATAAGAATCAAAGTCTGTCCAATTACTAATCTTATTAGACATAGAGAATGCTTCTAACATAGCTCTTAATAAGTCATCAGAAGGTGCATCCCTTGCTACATCAAACATCATACTTACACGACCCTTTACTTGACCATGTAAATCAGTGAGTACTTGTTCAGCTAACTTCTTACCACCTGGTTGAGATAACATATCTCTATAAGGTTGGCTCATTAAGAATCTAGATCTTTCAACTTGTTCTAGTCCTACAATAAGATTATCCTTTAGATATTTTAAAGGACCGTCTACATCATCTATATTTGTAACATTAATTAATTCTCTTGAAGCAATACCTCTATCACGTAATTGTTTAAATAAGGATTGTTGGATCAAATCAGCAGCTAGTATCTCTTCTAAAGACCATTGATCTGGATCATCTATGTTTTCAAGGAAGTCTTTCCAGAATTCTTCTGGTTCTAATGAAGCAGCATCACGTCCACCAATAGTATCTTGCATTCTTTCAAACGCATCAGAGTAAACATCATGTAAACCCTTACCTTGAGCCTTAAGTGCTTTCTCTAATTCAACAAATCTTGCATCATTCCTAAGTTCTTTAGCAATGATTTTATTAATACCTTTAAGTTTAGAGCCTGTATTTGCAAGAGATTCAGCAGCAGCAGGCGTGATTAAACTTTCTGTAGATCCTAATTCAGAACCCCATTCTAATGTGATTCTTTTCAATGTCTTAGAAATATCCCAAGCACTACCTAAAGAGTTAGGAGCACCTTGCCAATGTTCAGCGATGGGTTTATTCTTATGAGCACGGAATCCAGGTTCGTTTAGTTCAACTTGACCTTTTTCAATGGTTTGTTTTTGAATACTATCAGAAGATTCAGTTATTTTACGTTCTGCTCTTGCTAGATTATCTTCAATATCAGGTGTCCATGTACTAAATCGACGACTTCTATCTGCTTTTTGTACCCTTAGCATCTCCAACATCTGTTGATCAGGGTCTAATTTGTTAAAATCAACACCTTTATTATACAGTTTTTGAAGAGTTTTAGCTCTTAAATTCTTAGATACTAATGCTTTTGCATTTTGTTCAGCTTTAAATATTGCAGCAGATTCTAGTTTATCTATGCTAGTTAAGACATCTTTAGTAGGATTATTTACTTTTCCTTTCTGATTCCTAACTTTACCTATAGCTCTAAATGTACCCTCAATAGGAATACCTAGACCTACACCCTCACATACAGACTTTACTGTCTTTAGTGCTGGGTGATCGCTATCATTGGTAGTACAAGGTGTGTCGATAAAACCAAATCTATCTCTTACAACTTGTAATCCGTTAGCATCTTGAGAATACTCTGAGAATATATCTTGAACTGCACCAATACTGGCACCTTTCACAACCCAATTGGAACTCATTACAGTTCCCTTTGCGATTGCAGACATAGCTCCTGTACCTTTAGCAGCTGCACTTCCCCATCCAACGATAGGTATAGCCATTGTACCAAAGTGTACACCAGTTCTCAGGAAATTACCCCACCAAGTTTTAGTGATAGGGTTTAGATCTCCACCAAGTGGGTTAAAGTCTGGTTCATAATCACCAGTCTCTTGAGCTTCTTTAACCATAGCCCCTGAGAGCATGTCCGAAGCTCGTTCAGGTGCGGTAGCAAAGGAGCTTACTGTATCTCTAGCACCACCAAGTACTGCATTTTTTAATTCAGTAAGGTTTTCACCAAGACCAAATTGACTTGCATCTTTGGCTCCATGAGGATCTTTTTGTTCTGCTATTCTTTGGGCTTCTGCAGCAGCTTGACCAGCAGCCTCCTCTTCAGATTTTTTTCTTTCAACGGCTTCTTCGTTAAGCCTTTGGTTTCTTAATTCATTACCCTGTTCTACGAGGGTATGATCTATAAAAGGTCGTTCACTCATACCAAGTAGTCCCCATTAATTTTCTTACCCATGGTTTTTGTGAGTTTGGGTGTCTCCAAGCTAAATGGACAGAAGTATCAGAACCACTATTTATTCCATAGACTAATGGGCGACCTGTCCAATGTTTTTTAATTGTGCCAACAGGTGTGAATTTATCCTCTGGATTAGCATAAGTAATACGCTTACCTGCTAACTCTGGGATATTTTGATTTGGATCGTTTTTGAACCAACTCTCAACTCCTGGTGTCATATTTTCTTCTGAACCATTATATGTAAAAGAAGCTTGTCCTGTTTCGTCTGTATCTACCCTACCCAATGCTATTGCACCGTGTTCAGATAAGACTCGTTTCTGTATAAGTTTAACGTGTTCAGGGTTTAATAATTCATGTTGTTTTATACCAAGTTTATTCATTACACCTCTAAACCCACCTTCTTCTACACTATTTAAATATGCAGCATCGATGCCAGTTGCTTCTTCTAGATAAGTATCATTCAGTCTAGCCATTGGTATGCCATAGAAATTCTTACCTCCATCTTGATTGATCTCTAATTTCTCAAGATGACTATCTTTTATGGAAGCATTAACTTTAGCACGTATCAAACCTGAACCACCTCTTTCCATTATATACTGTGTTCTTCTATCAGCATTTAGATATTTGAATGCACCGTCTAAAGAGACATTTATCCCCATACCTGCTAATTGTTCTCTTAATATTGCTGGTGCAGTTTTACCACTTCTAGCAGCTAGTTGAGTTAGAGTATCATCAAATACAGAGTAGTAATTCCCATCATCTGCTTTATAGGTTAGATCTTGATGAATCCTACCACCTGAACGTAAGTGAACAGCTAAGCCTTCAAGTCGATCTTCAAGTGCTGTTAAAGGTGAATCGAAACTAAAACCATTTCGAGTCCATTCATCAATAGACTTTGCAGACAACTCTTCTGTACGACCACTGCTGTGCTTAAATACCATCCATGGTTCGATATCATCATCGAATTGTTTTTGGAGTTCTTCGAGAGCAATAACAAGAGCATCATTGGGTGTTTTTTGAGCTTTTCTAAGCTCAGTATATCTTTTTCTTAACCAATCACCACCATTCTTGTATATTAATTTCTCAGTTAAAGGTCTATCATAAGCACCTTCCTGCTTCATTGATTGTTTTACTAAACCACCTAGAAGTCTGGTAAACTCTGACTTCGCAGATTCATCTGGTTCAAAAGCAGGATCTAAAATCCATCCTTTCTCTTCTAACCAATCACGAATTTCTGGAGGATAATTAGCTACGACTTCAGCACTAACACCACCTCTTTGGCTGACATCACCTGCTAGTTTGATCTTCATCTGAGCAATCGTATCACCTTCCTGAGTGGTCATACCCTCAGTTGCTTTATCAAATGCTTCAAATCGACTCATACCAAATAATAGACCATTCTCATCCATAGAGCTAATCCACTCTTGAATTATTTCTCTAGGCGGCTTTTTTCCTTTTTCAGCAATTGTATACTGATAAATCTGTCCTTGTAGATTAGTGATAGCATTCTTTCTTCCTTCTTTTGCTTTCTTTCCTTGTGCTTTGATGTGTTGATCAATTCTAGTTTCCCAATTTACTGCTCCGAAATTCTTATCTCTCCACTCTTTAAACTCTTTAACTCCTTCAAACCCAATCTTATCATGATCTTTTGAATTTACTATTGCTTCTTCTATACCTCTTAACGTACCTAAAGTTATCTCACCATTTTCAAAAGCTACTAATAATTGATTTAGTTTTGTTTGGAAAGCTTCTTTAACACCTCCCATAAAGGGTGCTGATGATTCAACATCTTTAATAAGTTCATAAACAAAAGTATCGGGATCTAGAGTTTTAGCTTCAGCAATAGTTACAGCACGTAGGTCTCGACTTGTTTTATCTCTGTAAAATGCTTTAGAATCCTCAGCACCTTTTACATCTTTATAACCAAAGTGCTTATTAATAGCAGGTTGGAAGTCAGACATAACTGCTTCAGGAGAATACCATTCTGATAGTATATCAGTAATCCCTTTTGAAGCTCTGGCATTTAGATATTGTCTTATACTTTGATCTGGATCTCTATCTTGTACAGTCTCAAAATATTTACCACCTTTTTCTATATCTTCTATACTTATAGGTTCAGTGATTCCAGGGAATACGTGGTCTGGTATACCTACTTTAGTATTAAGCTCCTGAGCCATCCATGTAGGAATATCCTCTAGAACATTCGCTTTCATCATGCGAAGCATACTTTGGTTATAATGACCGCCGTTATTTAAAACTCTCTTTACTAATGCTAACTCCTCGCCTCCACTGTCTAGTGTAAAAGCGAGTTGTGTCATCTTCCTTACGTTCTCATCGTTTAACTTTACGTTATTACGATAAGGTGTCATTACCTTCTTTAGAAGTTCTGGATTCTTTGATAGTTCTAAGAAGTCTGAAAAAGCTTTTTTTTGATCATCCCGCTGTTCCTTAGCTGCCATGTGATGGAAACCCATCTTAGCAAGGTCGGAGAAAGCATAGAAGTCTTGTAACTGATTATCTCTTGTGATTTTAGCTGCTCTATCATTAGCATCATCTATCATCTTCTGCTGACTTCTCAGCAACTGAAAGCTAGCTAGATCGGCAAGACCTTGGTTTTCATAGTTCTGCTGTCTGGTGGCTGTGTTGGCTGCTCTTTGACGAGCCTGTTCATCGCCAACTTGCTTCGGAGTAAAGGCTAGAGATTCCCGAAATTGTTGGAATCCCTTAGTCTGCCTCTGGTATTTTGTTTCGTTTGCCATAATTAATTAACCTGGTTTGTTCCAGAATCCTCCTTCAGCTCCACCTAAACCAGAGAACGTCTTCATACCAGCACTAACTGCTCCCATAGCATCACTGAAGAATCCTCCAGATGGTGATGGTGCTTTAGTAGGAGTAGGTCCAGGTAATGTAATAGCTCCATGCATTTGCAACGCAGGCGGTACTGCAACTTTAGTCCAAGCTGTGTAATCAGCATTAGCATGTGCTCCACTGATTGCACCCATTCTTTGTTTGTAAGCAGCTCTAGCACTATATAAACCCTTATTGAATTCAGTTTGTTCTCGTCCGAATTCACCTAATGTATTGATCGCTACAGCACGGTCCCTAGATTGACTGGCAGTTCCTCCTGAGGCAGCTGCAGCACCTTGAGCACGCATTAACTCACTTACCATCTTATTTCTTTGTATTGCTGCAGATTCTAACTGCTCAGTATATCTAAACTGTTCAGCTACATGAGATGCAGAAGCAGCATCAGCATTGAATTTCTGTTGATTTTGGAAGTCATCTAACTTAAAATCATATTCTTCTACAATACGCTCATTCTTAGCATCGATCATCAATTCTTGATATCGATCTTTATAAGATGCTTGTCTTACAGAAGCAACATGAGCTTTCATCTGAGCTACATATTGTGCAGCTGCTTGAGCTTTCGCATTAGATCTTGCGTTGCTAGCACCCATGAAACTAGAGACACCGCTAGCAATAGCACCTGCTGCCATCCAAGTTATATTCATCTCTACACCAGATTCAGCCAGCATCTTTTGATGTGGCTTATTCTGACCTGGTGGTAGCATATTCATCTCAACGTCACTCATTGGGACGCCGAATTCATTAAACATAGTTTACCTCCTTTATACACGACTGTAGAATTTCTTGTTGTATTTACCTTCCCAAGTCATGCCCAATAGACTTACTGGTAAAGGAGTATCACCTACGATACTAAGTGAAATGTTTTCATTACGTTGGTAGACGGGTACTTCATGTACACCTTCAGAAGCCA
>Ga0208790_1000915_pt1 | contig 13374 bp, 13 predicted proteins | sample 10_taG_FD_184083 | JGI IMG/M metagenome (GOLD analysis project Ga0208790, IMG submission 184083) | Marine viral communities from the Subarctic Pacific Ocean - 10_ETSP_OMZ_AT15264 metaG (SPAdes) (version 2) | ecosystem: Environmental > Aquatic > Marine > Oceanic | place: Pacific Ocean | collected... | reverse complement strand
TATCAACAACAAGCTAGTCAACAAGCTGAAGTTAAATCTCATGTTATGGGAAATTATGGTATGAATGAAGGTGAAGCTAATGATTTTATGCAAAAAATGTCAGACCCTAGCTCAATAAATGTTGATAACTTAGTTCAATTGTATAGGATGCAACAAGGAGGGGCAGCACCGCAAAATAATGCACCTGCACAGCCTTCTGCTTCTTTTCAACAAACAAAGAATGCACAGCAAGTACCATCTCCTATGGGAGTAATGCCTTCTGGACAATCTAATGTTGATAATACATCTTTTGAAGATAAAGTTATGGACAACTTGATAGGGAATTTTAATAGTAAAAACCCTTGGAAATAGTTTAATAAACCGCCCTACCCGAAGGTCTAATAAGACAGCTGAAGATGGGCAATTAAAGGATGGTAAAAAATGGCAGACGCTAGTATTTTTAGTACTAGCTTTGGCAACTCACCTCAAGGTGTATCTATTGATGATACAAGACGTAAGTTTAACTTTGGCGAAAGAGTTGCAGAGCTAGCACCACAACAAAGTCCATTCTTCGTATATTTATCGAAGGTGGCAAAAAAAGCTACTAATGACCCTGTGTTCAAATTTCTTGAACAAAGACATCAGTGGCAAAGACGTAATTTTGTAGTAACAGAAGCATTTGACCCAGCAGCAGAGGCAGTAAGTGAAGTGATGGCTGCAGGTGTAGATTTACACATTGGTCAATATGTTGATAGTTATGGTAAAATTACATCATCAACAAACCCTATATATGCTGTAGTACCAGGATGTGTACTCGCTGTAGCTAATGACGATGGAACAGTAAGACGTTTCAAAGTTTTAGAAACAGCAACAGTTGAAAACAATGCAGGTTCAGCAGCATCAAATGGGGCTTATATTAATCATGATACTACAAATGGACATACTGAAATTACAGGTGAATCATTAATACCTTTAGTTGATGCAGTAGCAACAGCAGAAGCATGGGCTGTTGGTAATAAAGGTCAAATCATTGGTAGTGCATGGATGGAAGGAACTGATAGTCCTGTTGGTTGGGAAGATAAATTATATGACAGAGAAGGATATTGTCAAATCTTCAAAACTGGTATGAATATCTTTTCTGGAACAGCTTTAGCTACAGAGTATAGAGGTATAGCTAATGAGTTTCAAAGAATCTGGCAAGATAAGTTAATGGAACATAAAATGGATATTGAACAAGCTATGTTGTTTAGTGCAGGTGCAAGTGATACTGCAACTGATGCAACAAGTGCAGGTCCTGTAAGAACCAGTTGGGGTATTTTACCTTATACTGAAACTTATGGAAAAGTCTATAATATGTCTTATGCTTCATCTGGTTATGATGCGTTTTTAGATGCAATGGAAGATTTCTTTGCTCCTGAATCTGGTAATAGTGGTAACAAACTAGTACTAGCTTCAAGAAAAGTTATTACCTATTTGAACAAATTAGGTAATGGAAGTTTTCTAAATAATTCTGTAGGCTCATCTCAATATCGTTTAGATGTTGCTACTGTTCCTGGTGCTTTTGGGCATACAGTAACTGTAGTTAATACTATATTTGGTAATCTTCATTTTGTGGCAGAACCTTTATTAAGGGGACCATGGGAAAATTACTGTGTAGCTGTCGATATGAAAAATGTATCTTATAGACCACTTGTGGGTAACGGTGTTAGTCGAGACACCTTCATTGAGACTAATGTACAAGACAACGGCGTTGATGGTAGACAAGACCAAATCATCACTGAAGCTGGCTTGGAAATTAGTGTCCCTGAAACTCACGCAATTCTTAAGTTTTCTTAAGGGAGGAGTAAATTATGGCTTTTACTAAAACTAGTGCTAATGGTAAGACAGTATATCAAGAATCATATACTTTACCAGCAAGTGCAACAATAGGCTATAGTACTGAGATAGACTTCCTTAAGTTTGACTCAAGTTTGGCTAATAAAAAAGTAGCGATTGTATTGAATGCTAGTGCTGTTTCTGGTACTAACTTAGACATATCGTTATATGGGACTTGGGAAGCTGGAGGCTCTAAGGTCACTTTAGTATCTGATACTTTAGTAACTGATATTACTGCAACAGGTAATAATGTTGATATTCTTGACTTAAATGCTTATCCTATGCCTTATTATTATATAGGGTGGACGGCTGATGCTGATGAGAGTGCAAACACTATTACTTTAACTTGTATTGTTGATGAAGACAATGTGGGGATGGTATCTGGTGACTTTGGTGGTATAGGAGCTGACCCATCATAGTGGTTAGTTTAACAATCGTAGATGGGGCTTCGGCCCCATTTACACAAATTTTAAAAGGAGAGAAATTATGGCTGCTGAAAAATTAGGTGGCAAATGGAGTAAGGGAGCAGATTTATCATTGGGTGATGCTACAATACGAGATTATACAACGGGTACTGACCTTTCTGCTAGTTTATCAAAAACAATGGGTAATTATTGTGCTTTTGATATGGATGGAGGAACAGATGCTGATTATACAGAACCTTTTGATTTTCCTATTTTAGGAGACTTTATGGTAATAGTTAATGCGACAGGTTTAAATTTAGGTGCTGCAACTACAATGGATGTTAGTGTTCAAGGTTCTGCAGACGGAGATAATTGGGTTGATTTACATACAGATATTTTAGATGGAGTAGCTATTGATGATGTAATGGCAACTGCTGTATATGATGCTGATGCAAAAGGTATTATGCCTTATATGAGACTTGAATTAACAGCTGCGTCTAATGCTAGAACAGAATCAATACTACTTCAGATTGACCCATTGCATAAAGCTATATAATGGCTAAGAAATTAGCTAATAGATTTTCAACTAGTATAGGTAATCCTTGGCATGGTACCAAGATAGATACTAGAAGAAAGTTAAATTTAAAGAATAAGAAAAAAGGTAAATAATGGCACAAGGTGGAAACTTAGGACAAAGAATTACAGACTTAATAGGAGCTATATATAGTACTGATGTTGATTACGAAGGTGATTTAATTAATGCTGCTATAAATGAAATAGCAGATATGCTTCCTATTGAAGTGCTTGCCAAATATTCCAAGACTCCTGGAGTCCTTACTTCTGCATCTGAATGGCTTACTGAAGGTCGTAAAATACTAAAGGTTACAAGAGTAGATGCTAACAGCGGTGGTATTGAAAGAGAGTGTTTAGGTGTTGATAGAAGAGGATTTGCGGTAGCAGGAGACAGTGGTAGTATATATGAAGCTACTGCTTATAGTCCTATCTTTCATCACGATACAGCTAATGATGGAGCGTCTACACTTAAGGTTTTACCTGTACCTACTTCTGACCAACAAGCAAAAATTTGGTATTTTACATATGTTACATCTACAGCGCCTGATAGTGATATAACGGATTTAACAGAAGCTACTTTAAATACTACAGTATATTTGCCAAATAACTTAATACATGCTATATCTTTAAAGAGCAGTGTTAATATACTTAAAGCTTATATAAGCAATCAAGTTCAAGATGAAGAAGATATAGAGCTTATGCAGATGATAACTAATCAAATGCAATTATTAGAAAAAGATTTTATGACTGAAATGCAAAGATATACAGGTAAGGAAAAACCAGAGGGAGAATAATGACTGCTAAACAAATGATAGAATTAATACAACAACATCACCCTCATATAGGAGAAACAGAAGCTTTATTATTACTTAACGAAGTTAAAGACGAATTCTGTGAAAACACAGAAATAACCAAAACTCTTAGTACTGGATTAACAACAACTGCAGGGCAATTATTATATGATATATCTTTGGGTCCTGATTCTGGAAGCGCAGGTATTTTAAAAATAAATAAAGTATGGATAGGAGATGCTGGTGGAACTTCTGGAATATTAACTAAAAGGCTTCAAGGAACACTTAAATTAAAGGATATAACATAATGGCTAAAAAAGTACAAAGAGGTTGGTTTACAGAGATTGTTAGTGGAGATGTTAAATTAGCTTTAGTTGAAAAAACATCTAGAACTGTAGATGGAATTACTGATGAATGGCAAGCACTAACAGAATCAAGTTTAGGTATTTGGATAGAAGGAACTATAAATGAGGCAGATTTATCGTCTACAGCAAGCACATGGAATGATATATCTGATAGATACCATAAATCTATAGTTGATAAAGTTATAGGAATGGGGTATAGAGACCCTAGAAATAAAGACTTGCAAAGTGCAGAGTATTTTGAAGCTTTATATTTAAAAGGTGAAAAGAGAGCTAAAAAAATGGCAAGGAGTCATTATTATGAAGGCTCTGGAAGAATTATACCGCAAGATTTCTAAAAACTAAGGGGGTATACTATGGATTGGTTTCAAATATTAGATAGATACGGTATTGCAGTAGCAGGTTCAGTAGCTATGGGTTTTTATATATGGAAATCAACTAAGTTTATCCAAGATGAATTAACAAGAGAGTTAAGAGAGTCTTTTGGTAGGATTGAAGGTATATTAGTCAAGCTAATAGACCAACAAAAGAAAATGCAATTAGAACAAAAAGGATTAGAGAATAGTTATAAAACACTAGTGGAAGTAATTGCTAAGCTAAGTGGTAACGGATTAAAAGATAAATTTTTAAGGATGCAAGAAAGAAATGAAAACAAAAAATACTAAAGACGATTTAATAATATCACATTTAGAATATATTAGAACTAGGGTTGACCAAATCAATGGAAGAGTCAGAGAAAATGAAAGACAAATATCTTGGATTAGAGGTATAGGAGTATCATTTATTTTTGTTTTCAGTTCTGTAATGACATGGCTTGGCTTAGATAAGTGACAAACTTAGGCTACTTTATATTAGGCTTTATAGTAGTCTTTTTTGGAGGTCTTTGGTGGCTTGGTAAGTGGGAAATGTTTGATATTTATTTTAATGATGATGAAGATTGGGATTTTTAAATGATACAAGGAATGGTTTTGAAAATGATTATTAGTGCAGCAGTAAAGGCTATTAAAAAAGCCCCTGATAAACTTATAGCTAGTGACCATGAAAAAAGAATTAAAGTTCTAGAAGATTTAGCTCATCCAAAGAAAGAGTTAATATGTAAATGTTGCAAAGAAAAAGGAGAATAAATGAAGTCACTATTGATTAATGCTTTAAAGAGTTTGTTTAGTGAAGATATGATAAAAGCTATTGTTGTAGCTTTAGGTGATTATCTAGTAGCTAAAAGTTCTAATAAACTTGATGATAAGCTTTGGGCTCAAGTTAAGAATCGCCTAAACTAAGAAATGATGAAAGAACTTTCAACTAGAATGGTGTTAGTAGTTGACTTAGTAGATAGAGTTAAAGGTAAAATACTAGATAAATTAGTACATAACCAAAAACAAATCTACAAAGATAGTCCAGGCCATTGTCCTAACTGCAACTGTGATGAGGTGGTGGGAGTTGAAATAATGGGTGCCAAAGATGGAGTCCTACTCTGGGAATGTGAAAGTTGTGATGATATGTTTTTAAAATACGAACCCGATAAAACTGAGATAGAATTACAGAGTGCTAAGAATTGTTGGACAAATTCTGATGATTGGGGTTACGTTCCTAGGAGTAAATTTAACTAGGAGTTTTTTGATAAATGAAGAAAACTAATAAAGGGGTGATTAAAAGAGCAATCATCACTCCAGATAAACACGCGCCTATCCACGATAAGGCAGCGATAAATGTAGTTAAACAAGCAATAGAGCTTGTAAAGCCCGAAATATACGTGGATTTGGGCGATTTAGGTGAGTTTAGTAGTGTATCCCACTGGCAATGGAAACGTAAGAAAAAACCACCATTAGAGTACATTATGCCTAAAGTTGATGAAGATATAGAAGAAGTTAATAAGTTACTTGACATAATAGATGAATCTTTGGATAAAGTGAATTGTAAAGAAAGACACATATGTGCAGGGAATCATGATGAATGGTTAGATAGATTCGTAGAAGAGCATCCTTATCTAAACTATCGCTTTGAAAAAGTATGTAGATTCAAAGAGAGAGGATACAAGTATCACCCACCTGGGAAGTATCTTAAAATAGGAAAGCTCTATTTTTATCATGGGCACCATTTTGGTGGTCAATACCACGCAGCGAATCATCTGAGAAAACTAGGTGCCAATATAATGTATGGTCATCATCATTCCCTGCAACAAGATAGTGTGACTTTTATGGATGGACCTAAGTCTGCCTGGTCACTTGGATGTTTAAAGGATATGTCTGCTGAGAAGAATCAGTGGTTAGGAGGCAGACAACATAAATGGGCACATGCATTTGCTATAGTAGATTATTATTACGGAGGAAGATTTACTGTAGATATAGTGCAAATAATAGACGGTAGAACAACAGTATGGGGGAAATTGCTAGATGGAAATATATAACATAACAATACCAGAGGATTATTGGACATCTTCTCATAAAGTAGAATGGAGCTAAATGCCTAGACAATTAAAGGAAATAAAAAACTTTAATCTTGGAACCGTATTGAATGTATCTGAAAAAGATACTCCAAAGCATTCATCTGTATTCTCTTTAAATATTAATCCTGTATCGGAAAATGGTATATTAACTTCTATTAATTGTGACAGATTGTTTTTACCTACTCCTGAGAATACAACAACTGCAAGTTCTCCAATATCTTGGAACTCTGTAAATAATACTAGCACATCATCTTTATCTGATTTGCATAAATTTCATATAAATGATATAGCTATATTTGAAGAAAATAGTTCAGCTAATCTTTCTTATATTGGAACAAAGGGGCACAAAGAGAATGTTATAGTTACAGATATTAGACCTTGGTATGAAAAGGCGATAGCACTTGATGGAAGTCAATTAACATTTTATCCTTCATCTACAATATCTTTAACTGATGATAATATTTCTTATTTATCAACCACTAATGCTATAGCATTATCTACTACTATTTCAGGATTTGTAGTTACATCAGGATTTACAGATGGAGTAGCCGTTTTAACTCAAACAGGTCATGATGAAACTCAACATGATGGTGATACTATGACTATAACAACTCCAGACGGAAAGGTTGTTATATATGAGTTTGACAATCAAACTGGAGGTGGAGCAGTAGCAAGTGGTGCTTTAATAGGTAGCAATACATGTATTCAATTGTACGGAGCAGCTAGTGCTGAAGCTATTATAGACCAAATAGAAATAGCGATAGCAAATGTAACTTATGGTCATGGCACTAGAATATCATTAAGTCAAGCAACTGGCGTTTTAACTCTTACATATGCTCAAGAAATTATACCTAAATATTTATCACCTGGTAACTATTTTAGTCTTGCTACTGGTAGTTATGCTGGTAATGAGATTATGAAAATTGAAAGTATAGATGAAAATAATAAAAAAATATTTATTAAAAGAGGTTGTTTTGGTACTCCAATAGAGTCATATGCAGCATCAACAAAGTTTTTTATATATTCAAATAGAATAACAATAGATGGTCTTCAAACTGTATATACTAGAGGTATATTTAATATGGTTAATGAAAGTCAATATTCAGGTAATCATATAGGAGGTAACTCTTCTTATTTAAATAGAAGTACAACTGAAGATAATGATACTATGTTAGGTGGTACTATAGTATCTAGTAGTGATGCTGTAAGTTATGACTCAACCAATAAAACAATATCAATAGCAAACCACTCTTCAGTTCCTTTTTACGAGGGGGATACTATAAATGTTTATCATAGTGCTACAAGTACAAGCAATGGGTTTAGTGCCAAAATACTTAAGATAACAGGTAGTAGTCCTATAGTATTAACATTAGATACAGCTCCTCCTACAACAGAAACAGAGAGTTCTGATACGGTATATATAGAGGCTAATTTATTAAAAAACCATACATTTACTCATAAGCAAGGAACTTCAGGTTCTCTAGCATCTACATACGCTTGTAATGATTGGACAAAGCATAGATTGTATGATGGAAATCCGACTGGTTCTGCTAGACATAAAAATGGTTATCAATCAACAACAAGTAGCAATGTTGCTATAGTTACAAGTGGCGGAGGTTATTGGGAAACATCTGTTGGTAATGTAGATTTAGGAGGAACAACTGATAATGCAGGAGAGTTTTATCCTTTTATAGATAATGATGTTTATTTAAAAATAGTATCAACCTATGTAAATGCTGGATATGATGGAGGTACAGTTGCATTGACAAATGCTTTAGTAGCTTCATCAAGTGATGTTACTTTAATATTAAGTAGAAATGTTAATAATCTTTTAGCAGCAGGAGATATATTAAACGAAGGTAATGAATATATGAAAGTTATATCTGTAAAAGATAGGCAAGCAATAGTTCAAAGAGGTTATTTTAATACTGATGTAATAGCTCATAGTGCTACTGCAATTTTAAAGAAATGTGTTAATTATTTAGCAAGACAAACAATATCAAAAGACTTGTTAAAGCCTGGTCAAGACTATTCTCTTTCTTTCTATGCTAGAATAGATGCAGTAGCAGATGTATCATCTCATGCAGCTTTATCTATAAGCTTTAATGGTGGACACATAAATAAAGAAGGGAAATGGGAAAGTCCATTAAGAGATGCATCTAAAGGATATATAGGAGACAATCCTAAAGATTTAGCAAAAGAAGATAGATGGATAGATTTTAAAGATTTAGATAAACCTAATAATGATACAGCGTTAGGTACAGACGATGTTTCTACTCCATGTGCTATGGATGATAATTGGAGAAAATTTGAACTAAAATTCAGTCTTCCAAAGGGAGTTGAATTAACTACAGACGTAGAACTTGATTTATGTGCAAGAGGAAAAGATACAGATGCGGTATGGATAGATTTAATTGACTTAATAGAAGATACTAAATTAATATATGCTAATAAAAACTCTTTATTAAAAACTAATGTTTTACTAGATAATGGTGGGATTAAAGATTTAGTATCTTATGATTCAATAAAAAGAAAATTACAAATTATAACATCTATATTTGAAGAGCCTAGCTTAAAAGAAGATTTTATAAAATCTCCATTTGCAGCAACTACAATAACATCATCTATAGAAGATGCTAGTATTGTTGTTAAAAATAGAGAAGCTCATATTGGGTTTGGTGGTGGAAAAGGAGATACTCCACCACAGTGGCTTGGTTATCCTGGTCATAAATTATTTGATTCTGATTATACATCTGAATTATATCAAGATGAAGATACTGTTCATAAATATGATGGAGATTCTACTTCTGGTAATAATTTTTCTAAAATCTGTTTAGCAGGTGAGCATGAAAGATTAGTAGCTACTTGGAGTGCTGGTAATTCTGATTTAACAATTGCACATACTGCCCATAGTATGAATATAGGCGATAATATCGTTATCAGACAATATAAAGATGTAAGTAATAGTTGGGATGGTAGTGGTGTATGGATAGTAGAATCAACAACTACAAATGCTTTTGTTTGTGTAAGAGCTACTACATATGATGCTAATCCAACAGTTGCAAGTGGTAGTTTAGCCTTTGATACTGATAGTGATGGAACAAAAGATAATGCTGAAAGTCTTATATCATATAGACCTTATTTTTATTATGGTATAAAAGATGGTGATAATTGCATATATAGAATATGGCCTGACACTAGAGTTAAAAGTGGAGGCTCAGGTGATGGAAGTTTAAATGATTTGTCTACTACTTATACTAAAGGTAAAATAGAGAGGTCTTTACCTGTTGATACACAAATAACATCAATAGCTACTTGCTATAATAAAAAGACAGATGGTACTGGAGGAGGTAGAGTATATATTTTGTCAAAAATGAGTAACCAAGTATTCTCTTATGATGTTCAAGTAAAGTATGATGAATGGGAAGAAAAGTCTTTAAATAAAGTTGCTTCAATAGATTTAGTCTTTAGGTCGTTTAAATGGAGTAATGATGATATTACTGGAGATATAGGTGGTGATACAGAGGTATTTGGAGGTTTATCAGAAGCAAGTAGTCCTGCTATAAATTATGCAGGATTATTGTCTGACATAATAGAAACAAAAGCTCCTAATAATACTTTAGACTTTGATGAAACTACAAATGCTGGATATACCGAAGCTATGTTTGATACAAGATTATGGGTTCAGTCGAGGCCAGATGCAGAGGGATTTAGTGAAGGTGATAGGTTTTTATTTTGTGCTTTGACTAATGATACAAATACTGATGGTCCAGATATATTATACTGTGCAGATAGAACCCCTCCAACTACTATGGTAACAAATGTTCTAGTTGGAGGTTATTATGGCTTTACTTCAGGTCCTGGATTAAGCCCTTCAATATCAAAAAGAAGTTATTTTAAACCCTGGATACATAGTAATACTGTGCTTGATAGAATTGCTCCTGTTATAAATTCAGAGGGAGATTATGGAACAGTTATAAATGGTGAAGCATCAGGTTATCATGAGCCTTATATAAATTTTGGACACAATGTAGGTTGGGATGCAGGAGAAGATAATAATAATCAACTATCTATTAAAGTTGCAAAATACGGGTTATTTCAAATGGCAGATAATAATGGTGATGGAATAATAGATGGAACTGGATTAGTTTCTCCTAATGATACTACAATGACAAGTGCTACTGAAGGTCCTTGGGGAAAATATCATCAGCATGTCTGCGGACATGTTGTAGGATTAATAGGAGGTTCTAATTTAAATTGGGTAAAACATTGGGGTAGAATGCATAATGTTAAACATAGTGGATATTTTATTGCGCAATTTGGAGATGGACCACACCAAGATGCTCCAGAATTAATGAAAGCAGATAAGTGTATATTTGTCTCATCTGATACACATTATGGAGATGACCAACCTGATGAAGAGTATACTTTTAATGCTAAAGCTACAGTTGATAGTGGTAAAATGACAGAGTTAACAGTTAATTCCTCTAATGGAGTTGCTGGATTAAATATTGGCGATAGTATATATTTAACACATCCTGAGGTTGCTTCAGTTATAAGTTCCGTTGATAGAAGTAATAATAAAATTACAGTAACAACTATATATTCAGATTTTTCAGCTACCTCTGGAAGTATATATCCTCATGCTATACATCCAGTAAATAGAAGAGAAAAAGGAGGTGTATTAGATGGTGCTGAAGCTTTTCATTGGTCTTTTGATAGTACAGAGCCTTTAAATGGAGATATTTTTACTATAGGTGAAGGTTCTGGTCATTATACTAAAACATATATGACTCCTCCTGCTTATTGGGGAGGTCCAAAAGGAATAACTGGAGATTTTACTCTTAATATAAATCCTGGAATGCTTTGGAAAATAGAAAAATTAAGCTTTAGAGCAGGTGTTATGATTAGGCCATTTGATATGGATGATGAAGACTTTAATGATTTGATTATAGGTAATGGAATAAGTGTAGATATGCCTTGTTATCCTAACCCTATATATCATACAAAACAAAGCACAAATTTACATTATGATGTAGATAATTCAGGTTCTAGCAATGCTTTTGCAAGTAAGTTATTTATAACTTGTCCAATTAAAAATGATGATGAACAAAGGTCTAAAATATATATGTGTGATATGGATTTCTATTATCCTAGTGAAGGATTGCAAATTCCAAAAGAAATATCAGGAAGTGGAGATACTAATAGTTATAATGCTGGAGTATCTTGGGACATACTTATATCAGGTATTATAAAAAGTTATGATGATACTAATGCATCTTCAACTTTAGAAGGAGATAATGAAAAAAGACCTTGTATACATATAGATACAGATGAGATTACTTATGACAGTACTGATGATTTAAGTTTGTTTAATACAGAATCTCAATATAGAGATTTAACAAATTCTTTATCAGGTTTATGTATATCTATAAAAGATGCAACAACTGGTATGGTTCAGACTAGATACATAGTAGGCTCTTTTAAATTAGGCGATAGTACAGGAGATGATATGATAGTTAAAGTCCATTATCCTTTTGCTCATACTCCTGTTGATAATGACCAATTCTGGATATGGTCTCATGCAAATGCAGCTACTGCTCCAATTAGGCTACATAAAACAAAAACATTACCACATGGATTAGGCGATGCTATTCTAAGTGACCCTATTTTAGGTAATAAAATTTATAAGAAAAAAGGAGAACTTAGTATAGCAGATTCTACTGCTATATGTACAGATGCAGACTCTCATAATTTAACAACAAATGATACTATTAAGTTCATAGATATGAATAATGCAACTTATGAAGGAGGTGTTCATAAAGTAGTTGTTACTGGACCTACAACTTTTACATCTACTACTGTTGCAAATGCTACTGGTTCTGCTGTAACAGGTAATTGGATTTTATTAACAGGCAAAAATGAAACTGCAAGTTCTAATCCTTTAACAATGCAATTAACAGCTCCTATTATAAGAACTACTTTTGGTGGTTTAGATATGAGGAAAACAAGGACATATAATGTTGACAGTGTATCAAGCACAAGTTCTTCTGAACAAAAGTTACATATAGATAGCCCTGCTACTCATCTCTTAATTACTGGAGATACTATTACATATGATGCTGGAGGTGGCAATGAATTAGATGGTACTTATAATATTGATAAAGCTGATGCTGATGAGATAGATATTACTACTACAGCTACAGATACTGATTCTGGAACAGTATATACTAATCAATGGGAGGCAATAATATCCGATACTAGTTCTAATGCTAATATGGGAGAAATAAGAGCAGGATTTACTAGCTGGGATAAAGGTGATATTGTTGGTAATGTATTAAGATATGATAGTACTGCTGATGCAGATAGGTATATAGCATATGGAGATTCTTCTATTAAAATAGAATCTGTATCTTTACCAGACCAATCAGGAGATTATTTTCTTGCAAATAACACATATTACTATAAAGTATCTTTTATATATGATGGTTATCAAGAGGGTCCCTTAAGTAATTCTCATTGGGTTTGGACTGATACATTTACAAGAGCTAAGTTATCTTTGACAATTAATGTTACAAATGTAAGTAGAAGATTGACAGCAGTATGTGTTTATAGAAAAGATTCTGTAAATAGCTTATATAGTTTAGTAGAAGAAATTCCTACTGATAGTGGTTGGAATAAATTAGCAGAATCATATTCTTACACTATATCTGATTCAGGCACTTTAGGAGCTACATATGAAGCTAGAAGCGGTATATCAGAGGTATTAGATACTATAAAAATTAAGTATGGAATATCATCAGAACTTGATGGCTATCTATTTGTTGGTGATTGCTCTCATGATAAGATAGAAAATGCAAGTAATTTAATATTTAGGTCTAAACCTGGTAAGTATAGTGTTTTTGATTACGCTAATGATTTTGCAACTTTAAAAGGAAAGCCTACTG
>Ga0208790_1000909_pt1 | contig 13391 bp, 13 predicted proteins | sample 10_taG_FD_184083 | JGI IMG/M metagenome (GOLD analysis project Ga0208790, IMG submission 184083) | Marine viral communities from the Subarctic Pacific Ocean - 10_ETSP_OMZ_AT15264 metaG (SPAdes) (version 2) | ecosystem: Environmental > Aquatic > Marine > Oceanic | place: Pacific Ocean | collected... | reverse complement strand
CAGATGTAACTGTAACAGCGGTATCTATATAAATTAAATCCCCATGGACACTTAAGTTGCCCATGACTGTGGTATCGTTGGCTATATAAGCACCACCGGCAACATGTAAAGCAGATACAGGAGATGTTGTACCAATACCAACATTACCCCCTGTATCTATAGTCATGTATTCTGGGTAAGAAGATGACCCATCGTAAGCTTTAAAGTGGTGCTCTAGACTTGTATATGTCAGTCCCGTTGAACTGCTACCCAAAATAGAGATGTTTGACGAATTATTATATCTTAGGGTATAGCCGTCTTGGATGTTTATCGCTCCAGCTACATCCAGCTTTTGACTAGGTGTAGTGTCACCAATACCAACACAACCAGCTGAATTAACTGTAACTTTTTCAGCGCCACATATGTAAAGCTTATGGGCTGTCACCCCATTCGCGTTTTTGGCCATTTGATAATCTGTGCTTACAAAGGAACCGTTTGATTGCCGAGTATTAATATTTAATGCTCCACCGCTATTCTGTAATTCGGTTATATTAAATGTGCTAGTCGCATCACTTTCTTCTAGATAAATATTTGGATTAGCGCCATACACATGGAGTTTAGAATCTGGATCATTCGTCCCTATACCAACCCTATCGGATGTTATATTTCCGGATGCACTTATGTTACCAGCTACAGTTAGTTTTTCTGCTGGAGCAGTTGTACCAATACCAACATTACCAGCAAAGTAATTATTAGCACCTGAAGCACTTAACCCACCAAACGCACTAAGACCACTGCTATGCTCTCGTAATATACTGTTACCTAATGTATCACTATCAGACCAAATAGGTATATAATTAGCTGTACCCGATCCATCAACACTACCACCACCACCTCCGGATCCAAAAATATCATTTAAATTTGTACCACCTGATAAAATATTACCTACAACATTTAAATCCCCGTTCATTGTACCTCCTGCAGCGAACTGTTTCGCTACTGAGCCACCACCACCGTGCATTTCTACCGTTCGCCTTAGCGTCTGTAGTTGTTGTGAAAATGTATTAGTAAGACTTGTTTCTATATCTTTCTGTATTTTTTTCGGATCGATCTTTACATTTTTCTCACCATATTTTTCTATAATGGTTGTTGAAGTATTTTCCTTAAGTTCGGAAATTTTTTCGAGTAAGTCTATCTTATGGTCGTCAATTACCTTATAAATAGATTGCTTATCCTCCTGACCCTTATCTTCAATTGTTTCCTTTACAGCGGATATTTTTTTATCATAATAATCCTTTACCTGCTGCTCTGCTTCTTTAAATTTAGTATCTAATGATTCTTCTAAAGTTTGGATTGAATCTTCTAATCCCTTCTTAACACTACCAACTCTGCTTAATGCTCTATTGACATTTTTATTAATGTTATCGTTAAGATCTACATTAACTTTTTCAATAGCTAAGATATCCTCCTCAACTTTTTTTACCTTACTATCAATATGCTGGTCAGTATCTTTTTTATTTTCCTCAACTGTTTTATCGATTAAATCTATATTATAATTAACTTTATCTTCTATTAACTTAGTAAGCTGTGAGGTATATACATCCTTAGTTAATTTTTCTATCTGCTCTTTAAGAAGATCTACTGACTTTACATAGTCCTTTTCTACCGTTGAGGAAAAATCTAAAGTATATTGGTCTATAGCTCCATCAACATATTCCTTTAATCTAGTTTCAATATCTTCATTATATTCAAATATTTCTGACTTAGTATTTTCTGTTATAGTTAGAAACTCTTCAACAAATGATTTACGAGCTTCAGATATAAGCTCATTAACCCTACCTTCTTTTAACTCTATTTCATCACTAGCTTCATTAATTTTTGCTTCTTTTATCTTTTCAGCATATTTTTTAGCCGCAGATCTAGCAGCTTGAATCTCATTTAAAATATCTTCCTTCTTTTCAAATATAACCTCCTCTTCCTCAACCTCTTCCTCTTCTAAAATTATCTCCTCCGGGTCTTCATCACATACTATAGGTTGACCATCTATCGCTCTTTCATTAAATAGTACCTCTTGCGCTCCTTTATTTACAACAAATAAAGTTTTATATTTATTTCCGCCTATCTCTACCGGGATACTTACAACAGGTGAACCTTTATAAGAAGATTCTTTTTCTGCAATAAATTTCTCACCATTTATCTCAAGCTCAAAAACATCGAAGAAAACTTCCTCTAAGCTTTCAACTGTTAAGATGTTATGGCCTGAGTTAGTAAAGGTAGGCTTTACCTCTTCGCTAAACAGTCTCATATGTATGTATATTTAATACACACACGCGCAAATTATATATATTATTTACTGTTTAGGTGTTTTTATATGAGGTACTCCAACTTCACTGAGAGTAGAATGGAGCAATTTTTTATGAGAAACTCTTTCCGGGTTAATATCTATACCACCTCGACGAGCATATAAACATTTAACACTTAATTCATCCGGCCCAACAGCATCCATTATACGTTTATATATTGTCTCACAAATTTCCTCATGAAAGTGGCACTCGTCTCTAAAGGATACAATATATTGCAATAGTGAAATCGGGTCAATAGTACTTTTACCCTTCATATATATATAAACATCACCCCAATCTGGTTGTGATGTTACTCTACAATTTGACTTAAGAAGTGCACTATGGTAATATACTTTTTCTACTGGCGCATCTTCAATAACTTGTAATAACTCTGGCGTTTCAGAATATATAGAAAACTTAATATCTTCAACCGGATAACTCTCTTCTAGCGTAATATAGTTTGGTGTAGTATCTTCATTATGCATCCACTCTTGACTTGCTTTAGTAGTATCTCTTAATACTTGACCGTTTGTATGTACTCTAACTCTAACATATGTTCCTAGCAATGCACTTAAATCCTCTGCAGCTCTCTTTTCAATCTCTTCTAAAACATTAATATCATTATCACCGAGCTTAGTCATATTAAATGAATTAAAATATAACTTAATCGATTTAGATTCAACAATATACGTACTATCACAAGGGTAAACAATCTTTGCCACACCTGTAACCGGCAGTCCTTTATTAGTTAAACCTGATACCTCATACGCATTCCAAGTATCATTACCAATAAAAGGTAAATTATTATCATCAATATTTAAATGATTGCGATTAGCCTGTCTAGGCTCTCTTACTAGTAGAGAAGGATCGTATGTAGCCTTATACTGAGATGTTTGTCCGAGATGTTTACTAATTGTGCTATTGTCGAGTTGCTTTACCATACTTAAATTTTAATATCTATTTGTTCGTTAGCAAGGGTATTTTTAATTTGTTCTAATCTACTCTCTACTGTACCAGACAGAACAACTACCTTACCAGGATAAAATTCTAAATATTGTTCAAATAAGTGTATAATCTCTTCACGAAAATCCTTATTTGTACTTCGCTGACCATCACTCGTTAACTTTATATTTTTAGGATCTGTATAAAAAATTACATCATATTGCTCTTTAAGTTCGTCATAAATTAATCTACAACTCTCAAAACAATTCTGTGATATCTTACCCTTTCTATGCAACCAATCTGAATATACTATACCATCAAGAGCACATCGATCTAGAACAGTATGTACTTTTCTTATAAATTTACCCGGTCTGTCCCGATACACATTTCGCACATGCTCTGTCATAATAAGAAGCTGTGTCATATCACCACCTTGCTCATTAATAAGCATATCATACTCCCGCATTACAAGCCTTGTTACTTCAGGCACAAACTCAAAAGGATAAGCTCCATTACATTTAAATAGGTGATTTAATAGAGTAGTTTTGCCTGTGCTCTGTGCACCAGTAAAAGAAATAACCATATATTATTATAGATGTATAGAGAGAAATTCAACCCATGCATCAAATGATGTATTGCGTAATGTAAAAAAGGCTGAGTTTAAATCGGTAATCTCACTAGCAATAGCTTCTTTCTCAACTACTACATTACCACCATCCACTTCTTCTACCACTTCATGAACTACACTGCCAACATGTGTATATTGATGAATACTATTCCACGCTCTCTCTTGCGGGTCCTTACCCTTTAGTTCAGGATACTTTGTAATTAACCCAGGATGTCCGTTATATATATTATACTTTTTACATTTATCTTCTGGAACAATCTTTAACCAACCATTAAGAGTTACTAATGTATCATCCGGGCGGTAAATTAATTCATCTAAAATATCCAATGTCTTTGCCTGTTCATTAGTAACAACGCAACAATCACCTAATAACGGAGTAACTGGCCCTGTTGAATTTGTAATAACATGATCCGGCCATCTATCAATTTCTATAGAAAGGTCAGCTATTTCAGATCCTGTCTGTGAGAAAAGAGCAACCCAGTTTTTATATTTCATTATAGATATGTTAATGCCGACCAGTTAATAAGCAAGTGTATAGTATTATCACAAGCAATTAGCAGCCATGCAGACAAGTATTCCGGCACCTCTTTATGGTATCCTGTATCTTTACAGTCTTCCCATTTATGCCAATAGCGCTTAGGTCCTATTCTACTTTTAGCAAACACAACATATCTTGCTAACCGGTACCGATCAATAAAAAAATGAGTAATGCAAATAACCAGAAACGCACTTAACGATGGGCAGATAATTAAAAAAGGTAAAGAATATGTAATAGCGTGTACTGCAGCTGCCTTACTGCATTTAGTCTTATTGAGTGCCATCCAATCGCTCTGAAGAAGATAGTCACCAATTAGGTGGAGAATTAGCTGGACCATTATTTATCTATTATATTTTATACTAATAAACTTATTTTTCAAGATCTATAATAAATAATTTAGTGGAAGATTTTTTAAAGTTAGTTACTGATGTTGGGTTCCCAATAGCTGGGGCTATTACATGCGGGGCCTTTGTGTTTATTATTCTAAAATTTATACTCAATGAGATTACTGGTGCAGTGCAAGGGCTAGGAGGAATGATTAAATCCCTGGAAAATAGAGTACAAACAATGAACAATGATATTGTAAAGATAGATACACTAGTTTCTTATGCTTTTAACAAGCATCCTAATCTAGAACGATTAGCCGCTAATGAAGGTAAGGAAGACGCAAGAAAAGACTAATGAACGAAGAAATAGTAAAAGCTATTAATGATTTTGGATTCCCAGTTATTGCAGCATTTGGGTTGGGTTATTTTGTTTATTACACCTGGAATTGGGTTGTAAAGGATATTAAGCCAGTATTAGATGAATCAACAGGGACGTTAATCGGTCTTATTGATAGGATAAGAATGTTAGACAATGATATGATAAGACTTAATACAAAGATTCAAATGATTCTCCAAGAACGCGATAAAAATATTATTCAAAATAGGAGAAAAAACAAACATATTTTAGACGAAGAGCTCTAGCAATATATATTAATAGATGTAAATAGTAGTATTATGAGATATATTTGGTTATTATTGCTTTTCTGTAGTAGCGCCGTGGCAGATGAATTAAAGTTTAGATTTAAATCTCCTTCTTTTACTGGCATTGGCTACAGCGCGCATAAAATTAATCTAGAAAACATTTCTGCTGCTAGAAAAAAGACTATTAAAGATGAACTTAAATCATTATCGATTCAAGCTAACCTAGCCGCAACTAGAAAACCTTTAAGTGTGTTTTTAACAAACCTTCAATCTAGAATTTATTCTGAGCTTTCAAAGCAAGTAACTGAGCAGCTCTTTGCTGATACAGGTGGAGAATCTGGATCATTTGATCTAGATGGAAATGTTATTTCGTGGTATAAGTTAGCCAATAAGATTAGCTTAACTGTAGTAGATACTGATGGTGATCTTACAACTATCTTAATTCCAATCGGATCCCTTCTGTTACCAGAGCCTGTTAATGAAGAAACTACTGCTGAATAGCCTACTAGGGTTAACGTTACTTTCATCCGGCTGCAAAACCTTTAAAGGAGGCTTTGAAGAACCACCGGCTGTCTCACTACCGCCTCTAGCTACAACATTAAATAAATTACCAACACTCGATGGTGAACCTATATATGTAGGTGTTAATAGCTTTAAAGATTTAACTGGTCAAAGAAAATCATCTGATAATTATGCTAGTTTTTCTTCATCTGTATCCCAGGGCGGTGAAGCATGGCTTATTGAATCTCTTTTAGAGTCTAACGGCTGGTTTAAAGTTCTTGAAAGAGGCCAGCTTGACACAGTAATGAGAGAACGCGCATTAGTTCAACAAACAAGAGAAGACTTTACAGACGATGATGATACGGGGTTAAAACCATTACTATTTGCAGGTCTATTAATACATGGAGGTATTATAGGATACGATACTAATACTATATCAGGTGGCGTAGGCGCTGCATATTTAGGGATAGGGGCTCATGAGCAACATAGAAAGGATGTCGTTACTGTTTCTATTAGATTTGTAAGCACGTTAACAAGTGAAATATTACTATCCTCAACAGTATCAAAAACAATATATTCCACAGCTGTAGGATCAGATATGTTTAGGTATGTTAAAGATGCTTTAAATCCGTTAGAAATAGAGTATGGATTTGCAAAAAATGAACTAGTATCCGTGGCTACTCGTGCAGCAATAGACTTAGCTATTATTGATCTTATAAGTAAAGGTGAGGAAAAAAAGATGTGGAAGTTTAAGGAATCCGGGGAAAAAGCACCAGCAGAGTCAAAAATAAAAGAAGATAAACCAGCAGCAACTGACATAAAAGGATAGATTACCCATAAATATTTCTATGAATATAAAATCTATTTTAACAGCTTTAATGCTTATGAGTGGTTTGGTTTTTTCGAGTAATGAAATTTACTTAGACCAGATTGGAAGCGCAGGCATTTTTAATATATCACAGATCGGATCATCAAATAAACTGGGAGAGGGTACGAATAGATCACGAATTGAAGGTGAAGAAGTTATCTTTAACGTTGCAACTATAGGTAATGAAAACTTAATTGATATTGATACAATTGGTAATGAAGAACTAGTAAATCTCGAATTACAAGGTGATGCAAATGAGCTTGTTTTAGCGCTAGAAGGTGATAAAAATGAAGTAAATGCATTTGTTGCAGGAGATTCTAATAATGTTTTAATCGCTGGTAATGAAGACGATACACAAAAAGCTACAGTAAATAACGGCTTAATTAACTTAAACATAGAAGGTGCTTCTAACACAGTTGATTTGTTATTATTTGATACATCATACACTTTTACCGATTACCACGTTGCCGGCTCTTTAAACGAGGTTAGTAGTTATCAAGAGGGACACGGAGGTCTAATTGGACATTCACAACTAGTTGATATCTTCGGTAGTAGCAACAGTTTACTAATATCACAAGTAGGAGCTGAAAGCCAGTTTATTGAATTATCTATTCTTGGAAATGAAAATGCATACCAAATATTCCAAACTGACGGAGCGTTTGATCCGACATTTATGCCTGAACAAATTGACAATAACGTTATACCGTTTAATGAATTTAACAACCCGGACGGCCCGCCACAGGCTGGTAACGAGTAGTTTATTATTCTTATTATTTTTAATACCAGCTTTTGGTGAAATAGGGAATGTTACATCGCAAACTAAGGCGGCTCGAATTACTAGAAAGGGTGATAAAATTTTAACTGAGGTTGATACTCCAGTTGAAATGAGAGATTTAATTGAGACCTTAAAGGGTAGAGCTAATATAAAATTTGTTGATGATACTAAAGTCAGCGTTACAGAATATTCTAAATTATTAATAGATGAGTTTGTATATAACCCTGAAAAGAAAACCGGTAAACTCTCCTTAAAAGCTGCTCTAGGTACTATAAGATATTCTTCTGGTAAGATAGCCAAAAACTCTAGACAAAACGTAAAAATAAAATCACCTACTGCTTCTGTGTCAGTACGCGGTACTGACTTTACTATGAATGTTCAAGAAGATGGAGCTAGTAGTTTTTTACTCTTACCCTCTACCGACGAAGCTGGAAATTCATATGTGGGTTCTATTGATGTATCTACTCTCGGTGGTTCAGTTACTTTAGATAAAGCTTACGAGGCAACAACTGTCGTTTCTGCTATAGCAGCTCCAACCCCACCACAAGTAATACAACAAGACGGAAAAGGAGGGCCAAAGAAAGAAAAGAAACAAAAAGATAATAATGAAAATAAAAATACAGAGCATCAAAAAGATGAGGAAGAATTTGAAGATATAAAAATAAAAAGAAAAGAAAAACAAATAATGAATAAATTTTTAAAAATGGAAGACGGTAGATATGTTTTCTTTTCAAAGGATAAAGATAATATGATTTCTTTAATAGTGGAAGACGGTAGTAATGTCACAGTTAATTACGATAATAAAGGAAGTATTATTAATGCAAAGTTTAACTCCGGCAATAACGTGCAATTTAATATCAAGCAACAATGAAAATTTTTAATATTAAAAATTATATTATATGTGTGTCTATTACTATATTATTAGTTATTTTAAGACTATCAGATCCTTTTTTTATAGAGATAGCTAGACTAAAAGGTATAGATTTTTACCAACAGAAACAAGAAAAGGTTCAATCAGAAAATATAACTATTGTAGAAATAGATGAAGCGAGTTTAGACAAGCACGGTCAATGGCCATGGGATAGAAATATAATAGGTAATGGTATTGAAAAGGCATTTGAAAGTGGCGCGCAATTGGTAGTGCTTCCAATATTATTTGCAGAGAAAGATAGACTAGGCGGAGATGAATTCCTTGCAAATGTGCTAAGCGAGTCGCCTGTAATAATAGGTCAATCAGCTAGCACAAAAGGTAAAGGTCAGCCGGTCCCGAGAGGTTTAGCTAACATTGGTGAAAGTCTTGATGGGTGGTTGTATGATTACCCAGAAGCTATTGGACCTGTAAAAGAGCTAGGACAACATGCAGCCGGTGTTGGGATGTTATTAACAGCTCCAGAATTAGATGGAGTTGTGAGAAGATTACCATTGGTTATTCAAGTAAAAGGAGAATCTTATCCAACGATACCTCTTGAAGTAATTAGACTTTTTGCTGGTGAGTTATCATATCAAGCAAAGGTTGGTTTAGGTGGAGTTGAAGCTATTAGAGTTCCTGGTTTTGATCCTATTGTAACAGATGCTAATTCTAGAATATGGTTAAACTATAAGTATAAGTTTAATAAAGTTTCCTTTGCTGACGAAGATTGGTCTGCGGTAGAAGGTAAAATAGCTGTAATTGCAATTACCGGTGAAGGGTTAACTAATACTATCGCTACTTCTACGGGAGTAAAGTATGGGCATGAAGTAACTAGTTCAGCTCTACAAATGATAATTGATGAGTCGCGATTGCAAAGACCTGTAGAGTCATCTGGGTATGAAATAATTATTACAGCTGCGTTTTGCTCATTGCTTATTATAGGAGCTCTTTGGTTATCTTATTGGGCTAGCCTTGCTATTATATCTGCATCTTTAATTGCAGCTCCATTTTTAGGTAACTGGCTTTTTACCAGTAACGGATGGTTAATAGATTATACTTGGCCTGTTGCATGTATTTTTATTACATGGTCTGTTGCAACATTTATAAGATTTATAAATGAAAATAAATCTAAAAAATTAATTAAGAAACAGTTTGAACATTATTTAGCACCTCCAATTGTTAAGTTGTTACAAAAGGAACCTGGGTTATTAAAGCTAGGTGGTGATACACGAGAATTGTCAATATTGTTTAGTGACTTAAGAGGGTTCACAACCATAAGCGAGCATTTTAAAACTAACCCTCAAGGGTTAACCCATTTAGTCAACAAATATTTAACACCTATGACCGGGTCTGTAATTAAACATAACGGCACAGTAGATAAATTTATTGGTGATGCATTAATGGCATTTTGGAATGCCCCGTTGGATGTAGAAGATCATAGAGTACATTCTATTAATTGTGGTTTGGAAATGTTTAAGTTATTAGATCAACTGAATAAAGATATAGAAGGGCAAGAATTACCTGAATTAAAAATAGGTGTTGGTATTAATACTGGTAATGTTGTAGTAGGTAATATGGGATCTGATCAAAGATTTGATTATACTTGCTTGGGAGATGCAGTAAATTTATCTTCAAGATTAGAAGGTCAGACTAAAATATATGGCGTAGGTATAATTGCTGGTCATGACACTGTTAAGGGTATAGAAGATAAATTTAATTTTATAGAATTAGACAAAATAGCAGTAAAAGGTAAAAAGGAAGGTGTCCGGATATATTCTATTTTAAGTACTGATATATCTTCGGATTTTCATAATGACTTTTTAAAATTATACCGCGCGCGAAAATGGACAGCTGCTTTAAAAATAGCAGAAATAAATATACAAACTTACCCAGAGTTAACTATTTACTATAATATGATGAAGGATAGAATAGGTCGTTTAAGAAAGCTAAAACTTAAAGATGATTGGGATACAATATATAGAGCTACTTCGAAGTAAACAAATTAATAAATACCCACCCAGGTATTATAATTAGTAATATACTTAATAACCACATACCTACATATAATCCTACACGTTTTACGTTATTACTAACGAGAGGAAAGAAGTCTGTGTCGTTAGTCTGCTCTACTAACAGTTGCGAATAGTTTTTACTTTTCACTTAATATATTTATAGCTTAACAAGGTTTTTAAACTCTTTTACGTTATAGAGAATATCTTTTTCCTGTTCTTCATCAACAGGAGAATTAATAAGATCAGCTAAAAGTACAGAAGGTTTTTCTAACAAACCAATACCTTTATAATATCTTTTACCAAGTAATCCAGCAACAACAGGGTTGGATGTATCTAACGATCTAATACTTTCAATATGCTTATAATGTTTAAATTCGCTAGCTAACGAGCACCCTAATAAATGATGAGGCTTACTGTGATCCCAAATACCATCTTCAATAAGCATATTAATTAAACGCTTTCTACCTTTACTCTGCTCATCTAAAGTCCACATAGGGCAACAATAAGTAATTGTTTTGTACCAGGAATAATCAAAAGAAATAGCAATATAGTCTGCATTATCAGCCATAAACTTATAACATTCTACTAACTGTTGATATGTTTTACCTTGTACAACACCTATCTTTAGACCAGGTAGACCTGCATAAGCCATACGAAACTGCTGAAACGAGTTTACAGTTTCACTACTATCTTCTAATACATCAGGGACAACATAATAAGTAGGTTGCAACTTCTCCACATAACTAGCGAATTTCTTAGGATCAAATGCTTTACCTAACTCAAAAATAGAATTATCTAATAATACTTCTCTACCTAATGTCTTTGAAACTTTAAAAAAGTTATAATACTCCGGATTGGTTTCAAACAAATGAACCAAAGCATAATCATAATCATTATATTCTCGAGATTCATCTAAAAAACTAATTGGTGTCTCATGACTTACAAGCATATTTTATTATAGACTCTTGCGTTATAAGTTCAAGGATTAAATATATAAGAAGTGGATAGTGGCTCAATACCAGGTTTAAATTACAAGCACAAGTTTTATGGACTCGTTAGAGGTATTGTGGTTAAAAATAATACCTTATCACCTGAGCCGGATTTAAAGTGTAAAGTATTTATACCAGATATATCTCCCATACCTATATCACTTATGCAAAAATTTAAGACATTGATGTTTAGGTTTCCTGGTAAAAATAATACACAAGATAACTGGTCTGATACCCCGGAATTTGAGAACATGGTAGCTGCGTTACCATGGGCAAAACAATGTGCTCCCTTAATGGGTGAGCATGGCCCGGGTCGTTATTATGCCCCAGAGGGTACTGCAGTAATGACTGATACAAATTTTCCTGATGGATTTGAAACCAATAATACCACGCCACCTACATTAGAAGACTACACTGGACCTCCTTCATTTTTCTTTGGTCTCGAAGGAGCTAGCAATGATGCATTTGATGGCTCTAATGAGTTTGTAGCTTCAAATCCATATACCAATATGTATACACCTCAAAATTATGAGAATGCCCCTAAGGGGGTATTTGGAGTGCCGATGGTAGGTGCGGAGGTTTGGGTGATGCATGAAAGAGGTGATTTACTTCTCCCTACTTATATAGGAGGTATATCTAATAGTAGAGAGACTGCTCTCATTTATAACTCAACCGGAGAAGAAGGTCAGAGTATAGATTACCCGGGTACATTTGAAAACGTACCTCAACAAAACCAAGGAACAGGCTCTGGTTCTGGTTCTGGTAGCGAAGAAGATCCATGGTATGAAATAGCCGATGCTGCTGATCCACGGCTAACTCCAATACCACCTGGACCCACTAGAGCGCCGATACTTATGGGTGAGGTTTCTAATAACGAAGAATTTATAGGACCACCTGATCCTAGGGACCAACCACGCGTCACTACAGAGTCCTTAGAATACGGATCAGCAGAATATATTATTAAAAGATTAAAAGATGATCATGGTTTAACAGAGATTGCAGCTATTGGTGTTGTGGGTAATTTACAAGTAGAATCAGGTTTAGATCCTACAAAAAAACAAGTGAAAGGACCGGGTGTAGGTATAGCGCAATGGACTAAAGGAGGTCAATTTGGAAGATGGGATAAAACGGATATCAATTTAGTGGATTATGCTAAAGAGCGTGGAAGAGATCCATACGATCTAGATCTTCAAATAGATTTTATTGCGCATGAATTGAATGAGCATAGATGGACCAAGAAAGACGATTTAATGAAAGCTACAACAGTAGAGGAGAGTACAAGAATCTTTATGGAAGGGTATGAAAAACCTAACCCGGATAAGGACCACTATGACAGGAGAGAAGCAGCTAGTAAAGAGTTTAAAGATCGAGTAAATGATATTCCTTATTTTCATAATTAAAAAATATAAAAATGAAAGATTGTAAAAAAGCGAGTGATAGCCAGTATAGAAATAAAGTAGTCTGGAACCAAAGAGCTGGCGCCTTGTCCTTTGTCAATACAACAGGTACTGAGCAAGTAAGAATTGATCATAATAGTGGTTCAAATATTGCAATGACACCACAAGCTAATGTTGAGATTGCTGCTAATAATAAACAAACAAATGTTACCAATGATCAATATAGTACAGTTAAAAATAATAATCATGTATATATAGGTGGTGATCATCGTGAGAATCGTATAGGTGATTCTTATACATTAGTTGGTATAAAGTCTAAAGAGCAGGTTGAGGCATTAAAAAATTGGCAAGAGGCTGTTAGACCATTAGCTAACCAAAATTCTCAGTTTATGATTCAACGAGGAGGTCAAAGCTACCCCAATGGTGTAAAGACACCATTTGCCTTGGAAGTGTGGATGAGTAACCCTAACCCCACAATCAAACAATCAAGAGATGTTATTAATAATGATTTTAATCCGGATGAATTACAAACAGAGGTCATC
>Ga0208790_1000908_pt1 | contig 13396 bp, 6 predicted proteins | sample 10_taG_FD_184083 | JGI IMG/M metagenome (GOLD analysis project Ga0208790, IMG submission 184083) | Marine viral communities from the Subarctic Pacific Ocean - 10_ETSP_OMZ_AT15264 metaG (SPAdes) (version 2) | ecosystem: Environmental > Aquatic > Marine > Oceanic | place: Pacific Ocean | collected... | reverse complement strand
ATCTTTAGATGATTTTGATAGTGTTATATCAGAAACAATGGATAAAACAAAGTTAATCTTTAAAGAAGAGTTTCCTATACTACAGGGGACAAATTTTAAAGATAAACATATCATTAATTTCTTAAAGATGTTCCCAATACAGGCAAATGAAATGGTTACACAGGCACTAATAGCTAATAGACCTAAATCATTTTGGGATTTATTCAATGTAGGAACTAACGTACTTAGTCACCACATGAATAGAAATGCTCAATCCACTCATGGAATCGAAGGAAGATTGTATCCTGCAATTAAGAAGTGGGCTGAAAAAGAGGCTGAAGTTGCCATCGCTTGATTGGTACGATTGCCCCATTGTTATACCTTATTATGGTGGTAAGTATATGTTGAGCAAGAAATTTGTTCCACTTATACCCCACCACGATAGGTATTTTGAGGTTTTCTCTGGAGGTTTATCAATGTTCTTCAGGAAATCTAAGGCAGAATGGAACGTACTAAACGACAAAGACAACAACATTGTTAACCTTTATATGTGCATCATACATAAATTGGATGAGTTAGTAGAAATACTAAATTGGCTTCCCAAGTCTAGAGAATTATTCTTAGATTTCAAGGTTGAGGTGCAAGATAAACGTGAGATAGAGATACCTGACCCAATGAGAGCGGCTCAATATTTCTATTGCATTAGACACAGTTTTAATAAATTAATTCACACCCCATTATCTATGGTTAAAGATTGGAATAAGAATTGGGAGACAGAGTTTAAATACTCAAGGGAAAAGATAGGTGGAGCTACGATAGAGAACCTTGATTTCGCAGAATTAATTGATAAATATGAGCCTCGGTCTGGTGACTTTTGGTATTTAGACCCACCATATTTTGTTGCTCACGAAAAAGGCAATAAATACTATCAACATAATTTTAATGCTGATGACCATTTAAGATTAAAAGAGAAGGTAGATAAGATACACGAACATGGTGGAAAGTTTATGGTTAGCTATGATTATAGAGATGAAGTAAAAGAACTTTATAAAAACTATGATGTTAGAACAATAGACTTAAAATACGCAGGAGCTACAGATGAAGCAAAGCAAAAAGAACGAAAAGAATACTTAATAATAAATTATGAACCTGCTAACCAAGTAGGTTTATTTTAAAAAGGAGAGAATATGTCTGGAGAAAAAATTAAAGAGTTACCATCATCATCTGAAGCAGAACAAGCTTTATTGGGATGTATCATACAGGGTGGTGAAAGAGAGCAGGAAATTGCTATGGCTTGGATAAGAGACAACAATGCTTTTTACACAACAGATAATAAGCATATATGGAAATCAATGTCTGAGTTATATAAAGATGGAATAGATATAGATATAATAACATTAACTAACAAAGTAAAAGATATTTATGGAGATAGTAAAGCATATTATATTAGCGGATTAACAGATGGGTTTGTAAGTACTTCTAATGTAGAAAATTATGCAAAGATTGTATGGGAAAAATACATACAAAGAGAAACTGCAAAGTCAGCTGAGTCTTTATTAAACGCAAGCTATGAAGACTATAAACAAGTAGGTAGTATATTAGAGAAACATAGCAAGTTAATAGAAGAGTTAAGGCAGATACAACCATCTAAAATAAGAGACATTGAAGTATTGGTTGAAGAGATGAAAATGACAGTAGAAGAAGACTCAAATCTTATACCATTTAACCTCGGACATCTTGATACATTTGCAGGTGGAATGACCAGAAAAGAGATTACAGTTCTTGGAGGAAGACCGGGACATGGTAAAACTACACTTGTAATAAACATAGTTAAAGGTCTTATTGAACAAGGTTACAGAGTAATGTTATTTAATCGAGAAATGAGCAATACGGAGATGTTAAAGAAGATGGTGGTAATGGACTCAAATTCTCTAAAATATGGGGATATAAGACGAAATGACCTATCTGATAACGATAAGGATGAGTTCGAAGTAGTATCCGATAAGATAAAGAACAATTATAAAGAGTTTATTATGTATGATAACATAAGAGGGCTTGATGATTGTCTAAGGGAAATTGCTAAACATAAACCAGATATTGTAATTGATGATTATATCCAGTTAATAGGAGTAGAGGGAGTAAAAGAAGGAAGAAGGTTCGAGATAGAGAAGATAATGCAAGAATATAAGTGGATATGTAAACAGGAAGATTGTTCTGCAATATTAGTATCACAACTTAATAGAGAGATAGAAAAGAGGTTAGACCCCAGACCACGTATGAGTGATTATGCAGAGTCAGGAGTAATCGAACAAACTGCTGAATCAGCTATGTTTGTATTCTATGGACATAACTTTGATAGTGACAAATTTAACCCATATAAGAGTGAGATTATAGTTGCTAAGAGTCGTTATGGGAAGATAGGCACACACATGGTGGGATTCAATGGAGGTAGATGCAAATTCTATATGAACTCTTCTATGGCAGAGAAGGATAATATTGCATAAAAGTTGTTATGGGTGTTACTTTGAAGTAAACAATAAATGTAACTGGTTTAAAGTAAACCAAAATTTAGCACCCAAAACAATCCCCATTGAGACAATGGAAAAAGGTTGTAGTAAATACAAGAATACGGAAATGTCGGGATTGGAACAACATCGCCATATAATAGAATTATTTGATGGAGAAATCCTTAGTGATAAGTACGAAAGGCCGACATATAAAAAGAAATGGACAAAGAGTCCACATAAATATACACACAGGAGAGACGCACAATGATTATAATAGGAATAGACCCCGGTGCAGGTGGGGCTATGGCAGTTTGGGATAAGGGAATATCTAAAATATATAAATGTCCAAATTCAGTAGAAGACATGGCAGATATAGTAAAGAACTCCCTTTTAATCAACAAAACAAAAAATATAAGAGAAGTCTATGCTTATATGGAACACGTTCATGCTATGCCACATGACGGAAGAAGTTCGTTATTCAAATTTGGGACTAACTATGGTAAGTGGTTAGGTATTTTAGGAGCGTTTAAAGTACCCACCACACTCGTATCTCCCCAAAGATGGATGAAGTATTGGAAAGACAAATTAAACATCAAATTATCGAAAGATAAATCTAGTAGAAAAAGAGAGTTAAAAGAGATAGCTTCACATTATACAGACAAAAAGATTACATTATATAATGCGGATGCTATATTAATCACAATGTATGGATTATTTGACAAACACGAAGGGGATGGAAATGAACGAAGAGAAACAACTAGTTGAATTTTATGCAAATTCTTTGGCAAGTGTATCAAAGGCAATAAAAATACATAATGTAATGGGAAAAGAAAAATTAATAATCAAATTAGTTGAAGACTTAGAAAGAGCTTCGAACACATTAATTAGACTATTGAAATACAATGAAGATATAATGGCATAATCATTCTGTGCCCTAAAGAAAGTTGGGCGACTTGGCTATCACACTTGTTGCCCTTCTTTCGATAATGCCCTAAGGGACATTTCTATATTCATGGGCAAAGTTCTTTTTGAACCCCTAATCTTCTTTTCTTTCTTTATCTTTCTACTTCTTTTCCTAGCTTCAGCCGTGGGATATAAAGCAAACTCTTGTTGTAAAGCAAATCCAGGCCTCCCAGATGCCAGAGCTGGTAAATGTCTTTCATATGCCCTAGCAAGAAATGTATTTAAAATCTTAAGCTTTCTACCTACCTCTGTAGAAGTCGTTGGGTCAGCTTCTTCTAATCCAGATATAATAGTTAATAAAGAATCATCATCTAAATCTACAAGGTCTAACATTACTCCTATATCTATTACATCACTTATAAGTGGCCCACCAACAGTACCAAGTAACGGCCCTTTACCATAAAAAGCAGCTGCTATTTCATCATCGTCATCACTTGTAAAATAAGTAAACCATTGCTTTATTCTTTCAGCTGTATCATGCTCTACTATATTTCCAGCATTAACACCAAAAGCCATAGATACCAATGTGGGGACTAAGAAATAAGCCATACTCATTCTATAAGCTTTTTCTAACCCATGAGCTTGGCTCTTTTTACCGGGTATAAAGAAATTTAAAGAATTTAATAAATTACCCGTAGCAACGTCATGCTTAGCTTCTCTAAGTATAGACATGTTTCTTTCAAAGAACTCAAAACTATAATGTTGAAACTGAAGCATAAATCTACCAATTTTAGTTCTAGAAGCTTTTGATTTAGCATAATCAGCATAATCAAAATGATTCATAATCACCATATTTACGGCATAATTTCTTGCTTGTCTTCTTATTTCAGCTTGAAATTCTTTATTAGTCAAAACTTTCTTACCTTTTGCTAATCTTTCTTTACCTCGTTTAGTTTCAGCTCTTTCTTTTTCCATAGATTTTCTAACAGCTGGAGCACTCAACCAACTATGCATTTGTGCAAATCCTATTTTAAATGTATGCTTTCTATTAGCATTCTCAGCAGCTCTGTGCATAAAGGAACTTTTACCAGCTGCCTTTTGAACAAAATCAGCAGTCTTTTCCATTCGAGTTTTCTTAACAACTTCATACTTTCCTTCAGCATCGTTCCAAACTCTTTGTTTAAACATAGAAGCTGGAGCATCAAGACCACTTTGCATAAACTCAGGAGAAGCTTCTTCAAATAATAATCCAGATTCTCTAAGAGCTTTTTCAATATAAAATTCAGAATCCCCTTGCTCAAATGGCATTTTCTCTAAATATTTATTAGCTTTACTAATCTGGACTGGGCCCCAGTGAACATAATCCAATAATCTTTGAGTAAAGTTTCTAGCCGCTCCGCGTGGGTTAAATCCAAGCTTAGATATAAACTCAAAACCAAGTAATGTCTTCATCATAGCTCTTGTGTTGGGACTAACCTGTCTGTCTCCATTAGCAGCCATATGCATATCTTCTATAAAACTAACTAGAGACTGAGCATATCCACGAGCATCACCTTTTGATTTATATATTTTCTCTACATTTACTAATCCTTCTACTATATGTGAATCCATAAAAGAAGAGAAATTAAACCTATTAACATCTCCAATATAATTAGATACTGAGTTGACAAAGTTTCTACTATAGTCATAGTCTTCTGCTCTTCCAATAGTATGCCCGTCAACATAGCTGTTAATTTGACGAATCACGGTATCAATATCCTTCTTACCTTTCTTTGAATAATTACTTGTATTTTGCAAGTCTTCAAAATGGGTCATCAACCCGTCCATAAATGAAGCATTTAAATCTCTTGTATAATGTGGGAAGAACCCATCTTCATATCTTGGCATTAATTTATTTTCTAATTTCTCAAGAACTTTTGAAATCTCAGTAGTGGGATGTCCATCACGTGTCATCTTTAATTTTTTTGTATTTATAATCTTTCTAACCCCACCTTTTAAAGTCTTGTACAACCCATCCATTAAGTTCATATAAGATGTAACAGCATTATACATATTGGCACTAATCTCAGAACCGTCAGGCATCTTTAATTTTACTAAGTCTGATTCACTAAGTCTTAATCTTTTCTTACCTTCGTCAACTTTTTCACGATTTTCTTTAGAGAGAGATAAGTATTTATCTTGTAACAACTTAGGTATTCCATCTTCCCAAACAACTTTTTCGCCTTCTTCTCTACTCTTACCCTCAAGAAGATATAACATATCATCATATACTTTAAGATGAGATTCTGAAATAAGTTTGTTCATCTTCCTCTTAATATCAACAATTCTCGATTTTGCACCAGATACATTATTGCCTAAATCATTTATAGCTATACGATAATCTTCATCCATCTTGTCAATTTCTCTTTGAGCAAGTTTTAATTGTACTCCATCAAACATATTATGTGAACGAGCCCTAGACTCATCCGAAAGAGAATTTAACAATGACTTAAACAATGTCTTATCTTTCATTTCATTAGCCCTAAAATGGAAACCAGAATTTTGCATATTCCTCAATAGGTTACCAATGACAGGGTCTTTCTTAGCAAATCCAGAACTAGGTCTAATAAACAACTCTGCAAAGTTACTTTCTACACTACCTCTTCTAATATTATTTGTAAGCTCTCTGAGTCTTGATTTAAAAGAGCCGACTTGACCGGAGCTTAATTCAGGGTTATGCTTTAATAATTTTAAATTCATACCCCCAAATTCAGATTCAACTATTTTATAAGCAGCTTCATAAGCATCTCTAAAGTATTTTTTATTTATATCTTTCTCAGCCCAATCTCTTAGAGAAACGACAAGGTCTTTATAGTTTTTATTTGATGGACATGATACAGGCATAATTAACAGTTCCTTATAATATCTTCTACTTCTTCTCGTTTACTTTTTTCAGACTTCCAATTCAAATTATCTCTATACTCATTCAGTTTATTAAACATCTGCTGAACGTTCTTCAATCTATTTGGATTTAATGTTGCTTGCCTTTCGAGAGTTACTCCTTTATAAAAATTAGAACCACCCATTAAAGCATATACAGGATTTTCCTTGATGTTTCTAACATTTATATTTTCACCTTCACTCATCAAATTTGCATTAGACAATGTACTCTGGGCAAGTTCTCTCATTCCAGAGTCTAATTCTGCTCTTTGAGCTAAATAACTTATTGGGTCAATAATACCATTACCAGTCATTTGCGCATTAATATCGTGCATACCCTCAAGGTACTGGGCAAATTCAGATTCTTTCCCAGCTAATTTAGCAATATTATGATAAAAATCTATCAAGTGGTCATTCATCAAATTGAAACCATTACTAATCCTATTTCTATCACGAGCCCATTTTATTCTTGAAAAACCAGTTAAGCTTCTTTCTGTGCCTTTATTTAAATCTGGTAACTTTACATCCGCTAAAGTTAATCCCCTGCCACCGGGAAATATCTCTGGGAATGTACCATTCAAATCACTAAGGTTTTCACTAATAAGATTCCTCATATCAAACTTTCTATTAAAGAAACGTTCAAACTGAGCTTCAAAAACCTGAAGATTCCTTAGGCTTCCCCTTATATTTTTCTGCATATCAGGCCCTATATCAACTTGAGCTTCAAGGTCTCCCTCAACAGCCATCTTAGTTAAGAATTGCAACCCTCTTTTATAAGTCTTGGACTTTTGGAATGGTATTGAAACAACTCTTCCTTCATAAACACCAATATCATGTTTTCTTTGTACTGGTTGCATAAATTCATATATAAATGCATTGCCATACTTCATCAATCCTCTTTTTAAATATTGATGCTCCACATCATAAAATGTAGTTAAATCTGGCATATTTTCTAAAAACTCTATAGTCTCCCTATTGAGTAATTGTCTATAGTCATATTTTAAAATATCACCAAGAGTTGTATTATTGCTATAAAATAGTTTTCTTAGAGCTCTAATCTCTTTTATATCTTTACGAGCATCTTGACTTAATCCCGTATGATTAGGCATCATATCTTTTATATTTTGGATTGTAGCATACTGAATAGCCCCTTCTTTTAAATCTTCTTTTTCTATAGAAACAAAATTAATAGGTTTTAAATCTTTAGCCTTTTTTGATTTCCAATAATCTTCTGGGACTAACTCTTTAGCAAGCTCACCTTCAAGTTGTTTAATAACTTTATTTAATTTATTTTGGGAAGAATTTCTTGTTTTCCACGGAACTTTAAAATTATTACCAATTTGTGCCCATTTCTTTTTTAGACTTCCTATCAGTTTAATTTTATTATTATGGTCAAAAGCTCCCTTTTGAATCTCATACTGAAATCTATCTATAGCCGAAGAATGGTCTTCTAATGTCCCTTCCATGAGTTGTCCATACCAATCATCCATCAACTTCCTTACATCACCAGTCATGCCCTTAACTCTTGTTTGACTAAATGGGTCTGATTCATGAAGTCTTACGGCTAATCTATCAATAACAGAACCTCTTTTACCATCTGACACTTCCACAGCGTTTTTATGAACTGTCTCGTCTACAATTCTATAAGAAGGCTTATAATATGTTTTATCGTTACCATCAGTATCTTTATATGTCCCAGACTTTACTCTAAATAAATCTTTAAATTCTTGAGTCTGCCCCCACTTTTGTTTTGGATTATCTGGGTTCCTTCTTCTTCTTAGTTTATAATAAATACTATCACTGATATTTCTATTGAAACTTCTCCACTTTTCAGCAGCATTTATTACATCGTCATACTTGGGAGCTCTTTGTTCTCCCGAGTTTTCCCATAATGATTTGCCAGTAGAATTAAGAAAAGAATTATATTGGCCAAGCATTTCTTTAATAATTGATTTTTCTAATGTAGATAATTCTACTTCTTTCATTACACCGGGAGATGTCTCTATAACTTTTCTAAAAATACGAACTCTTTTACCAGTGGAGTTTTTACCTTTAGCTCTCATAGAATTAACAAACCCATATCCTTCATTTCTCACTTGCTCCGGTGTGACAGATACATTCGTATCCCCATCTTTCATTCTCGGAAAAAGGAAATCATCACGCCATGTCCTTAAATTCTCTGATAAATTTGGATTAAGTTCCCCTGTACCATCTATAATATATTGAGTTTCTAAAGCAGAACGAGTAAAGTAATCAGTATGCTCATAATCTAAGAATATTCTATATTTGTCTCCTTCGTTCCCAAGTAAAATTCTCGGAGAAACATCTTGTTTAACTAATTTACCATCTTTTACAACCTTTCCTTCCCTAACATATTCAGACATAAATGGGTCATTACGAGGGTCAACTGGGACAGAGCCTATCTTTTCTAAAGCCCCCAATGTTCTTGGGACTTTTTGTACTTGTCCAATATTCTTTGCAAACTGTTCAGACTCAGCAATCATTCTCCATCTATTATCTCTTTCAGTAGAAGCAGATTGAGAAAAATTAAAATCCTTTGTTTTCATAAGGTTTGATGGGTCTACTCCTTGTACCCAAAACTGGGAAGTTCTTTGAATATGGTCATACATTTCAGGCTTATGTGAAAAGAAATAATCCGCTTTGTCAACATCATAATCACCTTCAAATACATTCACAACATCAAGACTGCTAAGTTGAATAGAGTTTCCATATGTCTTTTCTAAGAATCCCTTAAGTCCCATTAATGCTAAATCGTTTGGCCTTGTTCGAGGTTTCCTATTTACTATTACACCAACTTGGATATTGCTCTTAAAAGCATCATTCATTCCTTCTAGGATACCATGTAGCTGTCCTAAAGTCGTATTCTCCATTGACTCAATAGTTTCATTTATAAAGGAATCTCTATCTTTCTTATCTAATTTAGGCATATTATTAGCCAGTTCTTCTGCCACTTGTTTAGTACTTAGAGTATCCGCTCCCTTAACAAACCTTGTTTCAAATCCTTTTTCATTAAGTTCAGATAAATTCATAAACTGTTCGTGATGGCCAAGCATAACCTCACCTCTCATAATCATTTCTCCCTTATCATTAACGAGAGTAGGTTTCAATCTATTTTTTGAATCAGCAGCCTGTATCATAATTGACTGACCTCCAAATCTATGGGAGTTGTCAGGGTCATTCTGATTAAAAACAGATTTATTACTATTAACAAGAGAATTGATATACATCGCATAAATCTTATTCTTTGTCATGTTCTCACTATAACTCATAGGATTAGCATCTCTTGAAAAAGATGAGAACCAAGCTAAGTTATTTATATGATTCAATCCTTGATTAGCAGCTAAGTTTGGAACCATGCCTTCATCAAACATCTCGCTTATCACAAATTGTCTCATAGCTATAGGGTCACTAGCCGCATAATCCATATAGTCTAAATTCCTACTTAAAGTCTTCTCGTATAATGTATTAAACAATTTTCCACTTTCAATATTATTTGCATAATTATAATCAGACATACCCATAGAAGCTGCTACAAAATTAGAATCTTTATTAGGCATAATTCCTAATGCATCTAAAGGTATTTTTCTTATCCTTCCTTCCCCAATCGGAAGACCGGGTCTATCACCAGATATATAAGACCAAGGTCTATTAATCAAACTTGTATCCATGTCTCCTTTAATATTCCCATTTAAAACCTTTGCTCCACTTTTAGTTAACAATATATCAATAGCTGGGTTATTTCTAAAAAAAGCATCCATACTTTTAGCATATACAAATAAAGTTTTACCAAGCAATAAAGGAGCATCAGAGCCTCCAGAAGATATTACTGGCTTAACAGGGTTTCTCGATGATGCGTCATGTCCTTGAATAGCATGTGCAAATGTCATAACTCTCTCCGAAACAAACGATATACTATCAAAAGCAGACACCCCTTCGTGAGCATTTCCTATCATCATATCCCAAGTCCATCCTTTATAATCTGCTCCAAACTCATCACGAACCATTTTTTCTACTTCAGCCCTAACGGTGTTTGCGGCCATCTCATCATTCCAAATAGATACATTAAATCCGTCCTTATCAGCAAGACTATTAAGCATATCTGAAAGTTTTTTTCTACCAACTAATCTATGACCAGAAGCAAGCTCTCTAATATAATCATTATCTGCTCTAACAAACTTCTTTGTTTCAAATAACTTTATGCGACCACTTACTTTGTCCACATTTTTACCATTTAAGAAATCAATAAAGAATTGGTCTCCATCAGAACCAGTAAGCATTTCACGATGAGTTAATCTATGTAAAGCGTATTCATACTGCGCTTCTGTAACTATTTCACCAGATTCCATCATATCAAGAATATTTTTCATTTCATCTAATTGAGTTCGAGGTATTCTTTCGTCTTTGCCATAGTCTTTAACAAATTTTTCCCAATGAGGATTAAGATTTTTAAGATGAGCTTTTTCTATAGCAATAGCATCAACGCCTTTTCCAATCCTAAAAACTCCAATACCCTCACCATCTTTGACTGGTTCTCCATCAATATCAGTTTTAACATTCATTAATCTTAAAAATTCTTTCTTTATAGCTGTGGCTTGCTCTTTTGTTTCCTTATCTACTTTCTTTGCATCACCAGCAAAAATATCAACATACTTTAATCTTGTATATCTGCCATCAACTGTCACATAAATTGGTGCTAATGGATTTACAACATATCTTGGAATATCTAGTTTATCATATAAAGCATCCATTCTTGAATACTGTACTACGTCTTCTTCTTTAACGACTTTACCATGTTTATATTGAATAACATCAACTTTAACTTGCGCTCTTTGCTTAGTAAGTAATGCAACTATATCATCAAAAGCTTGCTGGGCCTGCTTTACTCTATTTTCTGGTGAGATTACTGGTAAATCATTCTCGAATCTTTCTCTTATCTCTTTATTAGACATTGATAGCCTAACCCATTCTCCATTGTGATTTTCAACATGGATACCACCAAGCAACTTTTCTATAACGCTCTTATTTAATACTCGTTTATTTATATCTCCATGATAAATTAAACTTTGAAAATGTTCAGATTGTTCTTTGGAACTTTCTCCAGTATAGTCAGCCCCTTCCCACCTATATTTTTGCCAGAACTGTTGCATTGTCATATGATTAGAGCTATCTCTTTCAGAAACATCCGTGAGTAACCTATCTTTCATTCCACGTTCTATCTCTTCATATCTTGATTCAGCATACTTTTGAGTTACTCCGTATGCTTCTATATCCTGCTTAAGCTCACCAACCAATTTCTCATTGAGCTTTTTCATATCTATTTTATACTGACCTTTACCCTTACCGCCTATTTTTGTTAAAACTTTAGCCGCAGTAAGCCATCCCATTAACCTTTCTTTCCCAAGACCAGTATCCATAAATGCAGATATTTGTTTCTCTAATGTTGCATATGATTTACCTTCACTTGGTAATAGATTTAAAAATTTTGTTAAAGCTATTGTAGCATCAACTTGGCCTCCTTCAGAAACCATCTTTTCATTGATAGCTCTCATGAGATTTGTATCAAGAGCTCTTATTCGACCAACTTCTTCAGATACAAGTTCTTTACCATCCGCAATAGCCCTGTCAGCCCATTCATTGTACTTTATAGCATCTTTATACTCTAGTGTTCCTTCTTGGAAAGCACTAATATCAAGTTTTCTTATTCTAAATCCAGCAGCTTTACCTTCAACAGATGCTTCAAAAGATACCATTTCCACATCAGATAACTTGAAAAGTATATCAGCTTGCTCAAGAGAAAGTTTGGTTTTGGATATTCTATCACTAATTATATAGTCAACAATTTGATTATGCATCCAATCTTTTTGAAGACTAGATTTAATTTGGAATCCCCTGTCAGATAAAAAGTCTTTTAAATCATTTATATCGGATTCTTTTATTTTCTTTTGAGAGATTGGCTCATCACTAACAAGTTTATATCCTCCAGTAGCAGACTGTATAGTTAATACCCTAGCTAATAATCTCTTAGCTTCAGCAACACCATCAGCCCCTTGAGCAAAACTTTCCTCATCAAATCTTAAACTCTTTATATCTTTTCTTAATTGTGCCTGACTTTCTGTGGCGGGATGATAGAGAATGTCATTATTGATTAATTTGGGAATTAATTTATCTATTTCAGCATAACCCGGTCTAAAAATTTCAGCTACGCTTTCAGCAGCTCTTAATGCAACATTTCTTGAAAGAATAGTAATATAATCATTATATGAACCATGAAAAGTAAATTTATCAACAAAATGTCTATTCTCTGGATACTGAGCTTGTATTCGTAATTCTGCATCATCGACAGTTTTATATACCTTCCTTAATAATTCTTCCGATTTAATTGTTTTAAATCTTTCATCTCGATTTGGATTTTCAACCTTTGAACCAATCAAAGTTGTAGTGGTAAGAACAGTATTTAGACTTGCTATCTTAGAACCCAGAGCTTCCACTGCTGTGTCTCCAGTTAATGTATTACCCTCAGCATCTACTAATAATGGAGTACCGTCTTCCTTAGTAAGTAATCCATCACGAGCTCTTTGTTTTAATTCTTCAGTATAATTTATTCTCAGAGGAACTCGACCGGGGTCTTTAGCACCGACATAATCAGTAATGCCTAATTCATTCATCTCATCAGAAGCGCTAAGAACATCAACAATATCTGTAAAATTTCTCTCAAAATCTTTAGTAGCTGACAATGTTGCTTTGTCAAGTCTATGTAATATATCTTCTGAAGTTCCTTCTCTTAAACTTGGGTCAATCTTATACAAAACTTCTAAAATCTTATTAGACTCATTGACAGAAATCTCTTCATATGGTTTTATTTCTTTTGTTTCCCCATGTTGCTTGAGAGCTTCGTACACAGCTTTAAAGCTTGGATTCTCATTGCCGGGCATCGAAACACTTTCTTCACCTTTCTTTAATGGCTCACCAGTAATCTCTGGTGAATCAGAAAGTATGCCTAATTCTTTTGCCATATCAGTAACCTTCATCATCTCAGCATCTCTGAATGGGCTATTAATAGAACTTTG
>Ga0208790_1000906_pt1 | contig 13397 bp, 22 predicted proteins | sample 10_taG_FD_184083 | JGI IMG/M metagenome (GOLD analysis project Ga0208790, IMG submission 184083) | Marine viral communities from the Subarctic Pacific Ocean - 10_ETSP_OMZ_AT15264 metaG (SPAdes) (version 2) | ecosystem: Environmental > Aquatic > Marine > Oceanic | place: Pacific Ocean | collected... | reverse complement strand
GTCCGCAACGCCCACATCGCCCGCATGGTAAGCCGGAGGATAAGCCTGAGAGGCCAGAAGGCGAAGGTCGTCCAGAGCGCCCTGAGAGGCCAGAAGGCGAAGGTCGTCCAGAGCGCCCTGAGAGGCCAGAAGGCGAAGGTCGTCCACATCGTCCTCGTGGCCATAAGCCTAAAAAGAAGTAATTTGGGGGTGCCTTGGTTTCGACATTAATTCGGATCTATAGCCCGCATACCGTGGTTGATCGGTTGGCCACGTTAAAAGCCGATTAAAACACATAACTGCAGAACAAGAAGAAGCAGACCTTCTTTCGAAAGCTGAGTACATTCTTAACAACCCGGACGAGTTCTTGGTTGAAGAGGAAGTCCTCATGGCTGCCTAAAGAAAACAAATACGGATTCTCATTAAAGTATTTGGGTAACAGAATGAGTTGTTGACTAACGACCAACGTAATAAACAGTTAGATTAGAGCATTACTAATTAAAAGAAATGTAGGATTGGTTGATATGACCTTATATCCTTAAAATAGAATATATCTAAGTATGTAGACAGTTATATTGATGGTTTAATGGACAGGGGTTCGATCCCCCTCACCTCCACCATTTATTTGGCATTATAGGCCTTTTCAAGCTCTTCACCATATTTAATTCTCTTTTCTGTATGAGGCGTCCCCGCCTTTTCATACTTCTTCAAAAATATTAATACAGCGTCTTTTACAGTACTGGCTCCGTTTATTTCTTCTTTTACTCTTTTATACTCCGGGTGGTTTTCCATTTCATATAAAATAAAATCTATTTGCGCGTCTAAATCCTGCCACTTAGTTCCTTTACTCTTGGCAAACCCCTTTAAATTTATACGGTCATTATCATATCTACCTCCCTTTTCCCATTGAGCTAACCCTCTACCAGGACCACCTCCATGCTGCTTAATAGAAGGGTCTAAGTTTGACTCTGCTTTTAAATTAGCTACAACACCTATTGCTGCTGTTTTATTTAAACCACCATCCTCTAATCTCTTAATGATATATTCCGCGGATCCATGGACCGGTGGAGTATCTTCTACATCTTGCTGTAAAGATTTTAATACTTCGTTTGAAATTTTATCAAATGTTGGGGTATTAATGATATCATCAGCCTTTTTAATAGCATCAATCTTTTGCTCTATAGGCTCAGGTCTATCTTTTATTTTATCTAAAACATAATTAGCTTCAAAAGCCGTGGCTCCTAAAGATAGTATCGTCATTAAAAGCTCTTTTACACCTTCGTCAAACTGATCAGTCACGTATATATTTATATACGCTCACCTTTTTCAGGAGAAGGCATAGCATCTGGAGTTCTTACTATAAAAGGTGATGCTGCCTCGGTCTCACTATGACCATTGCCGATTCTAACTCTACTAGCTGTAGCAGCACCAACATTACCGGCAGCGTATATACCAAAAACCCACTTCATCATATCAGCCCACCCACTAAACTCAGTATAACCGGTAAATACAAAAGCTGTTGAGGCCATAAACAAAGCAATTGCTGCTACAAATTTACGTGATTTCATTTATCACTGATAGGTTTAAAATAAAGCTGACGTTCTAGCTTACGAAAACGAGCATCAGAATGCCACACTTCATCTGTTTGAGGTGTATAGATCCCTTTCTTACTTTGAATCGGTGTCCCCGCCGCAAGACTTAAGATAGAAGGCTGATATATGTTCAAAGTGCCGCTTTTCGTCGATGAGCTCGTCCCGCAAGAGGTCAGCCCTATCGCTAGAATCATTATCGCCATGACCGCGTAAAGTTTCGATTTCATTGATTAAGTTTTTCTGTTTTCTTCTTGATTCAGTGATTACACTATGATAGTGAGTTTTATTTCTCAGCTCTAAATAAGCTTTAAGAGCATATAAAACCCCCTTTATAATGCCGCCACCCATTTTAATTAGTGGCTACTTGTCTGCTGTATCTTTAGCTTTGCCAATGTTAAGAGCGAGAAATTCGACAACACTGTATAGTTTAGATTTCCAGCTACCTGTTTTAGGCGTAGGAGTCGCAGCACAAAAAGCGGCGGCACCTGCAATAATAGCTGCAACTAAACCGAACCAAGGCTTATCACTAATGAAGTTAAGTATAATGTCCATATAATTATTTATTTCGTTGCTAGATATTTCCACTATAGTTTTTTTAAAAGCTTTGCATAAATATATTATATGGCTTTAAGCGACTTAACTAAACGAATACAGATGAAGGTAGGTACTTCTGCTGATGGTATATACGGTAAGAATACTGCGCTAGCCATTATAAAGACTCTTAACTTTACTGCTGGTGATCTAACAAGAATTATTCAAAGAAAGGTTGGTACTATACCGGATGGTTCTTATGGACCTAATACTGCTAGAGAAATTCTAAGTGATTTAGGTGGCGATATAGATAGATCTGAGGAAGTTGTATCAGCTAAAGCAGGTGGTACCTATCCTGAAGCTTTCAAAAAGACTCCAAATATTTCTTCCTCGAAAATTACACCTGAAGGTGTTGTACTTCACCACTCTTCAGGCTCTTATAATGGTTCGGTGAGCTGGATTTTACAATCCAAATCACAAGTATCTTATCATGTTATTATTAATACAGATGGCTCACGTACCTGTTTTGCTGGAGATGATAGAAGAGCATGGCATGCCGGTAAATCTACCTTTAAGGGTAGAACTAATTGTAATGGGTTTTTACTTGGCTTAGCTTTTTCCGGTGATACAAATAAGAGAGAACTTACAGAAGATGAAGTGGCTTCTGCTATAGAGTGGTTAGTCCCTAGATTTAAAGAATGGGGGTGGCCTAGAGACCTGTCAACTGTAACAACACATAAAGAGATTTCCCCAGGCCGGAAGACCGATGTAGATGACAGAGCTTTTAAGAAAATAAAACAAGCGTTAAAGGAGATATTAAATGATTAGAAAACTAGATGACAGTACTGTTAAAGTTTGTTGCGGTCGTAATGGTTGCCCTACAGTTGAAAAAATAGATGAAGTATACTATAAAGTAACTGATGATAGCGGCAATTCAATAGTAGTTAAAAAGGATGAGCTCGAATTAATGGGCGATGCCATAACAACTATTAATGAAGACCAGCAACTTCTTAATGGATAACCTTATACTATATACATTAGCTTCGTACGGGCTTTGCCATATATTAATGTATGGTGAAATACTCGCCTCGATACGAAGCAAGATAATGCAATATAGGATTATAAGTGACCTTCTTAACTGCGCGCTATGCACCGGGTTTTGGACTGGTGCTATTATAAGCTCTTTTACTCCATATAATATTTTTATCTTCAGTCTATATAGTGCAGCAGTTTGTTTTATATTACACTTAGCTACTGAAATAATGCTTAAGAAAGCTTATCCAGGCTCTACAGATCACTAATGTTTTTTCTTAATTGAGCTATCTCATGAATCCAGAACCCGTTTTCCTTCTCTCGAGCTATAGCTGCTACCTTATCGATGTAGTCTAATACCTCGGTATTTTTAATATCCTTTGCCAGTGGGGTGTGTTCTTGTTCTTCATCGCCAATATTTGTGAGAGGGTTACCCGGGGTGTAGTAGTTACCTGCCATCCCTTTGCTGTATAAGCTGCTCGCGGAACCCTTACCTCGAAGCGCCCTCCATGGATCAGGCCCTTGTTCCGGACGTCGCATGCCCTTTACATTTTGTACCTGAACAGAATACGGTGGATTCATACCATTCTTTACATAAAAAGTACCTTCATAAATTTTTTGAAGTTCTTCAAAATCGTTCATCATCTATATTTATTTGATATTGAAAAAAAAGACATATAATAAGATATGGAAAGACAGAAAGTTGATTATGATGTTATAGGATTTTTAGCTAAATCCTTAGCACTACGATTTAAAATTAACAAAAAAAACTTTACACATGTTATTGGAATTTCGCGTGGCGGTCTTTTACCTGCAACAGTTATAAGTTATGCCTTAGATGCTAAATTATTGGTTTTAGGTTTAAGTTCATATGATGATACTACTGGTAAACAAACCAGCAAAGTAGATATTACGCAGGATATAGATTTTGATAAGCTTCCAGAAGATAGTAAATTGTTAATTGTTGATGATAAGATAGATACCGGTAATACTATTAATTATGTTAAAGAGCGTATAGGAAATAAATTTAAATTAGTAAGATATGCGACACTGTTTGCAGAAAAGAGTGTTAAGAATAAAGTTGATCATTATGGAGTTTTAGTTCCAGATGAAACGTGGATCGATTTTCCCTGGGAATAAAATAACTAAAAACTATGTCAAGAAAAGTTAAATGTTTTATAACTGGTAGTACCTATACATTCGGTAAAGACTACTTTAATAAAAAGGTGGTTGAGTATCAAGATGAAGCGAACCTTAAAAAATATTTTATTACAAGAAAGGTAAAAAATTATTTATACAAGGGGTATACAGTTCAGGAGATTAGAAATATTTTAAATATTGATGATGATGAACTACCTTCTGTAGATTCTCAAGATATAAAAGACCTTATAGACTATCATAAAATACAAAGTAGTGCTCATAATAAAAAAATATCTAAGACACTTAACTTTGCTACACATAAATCCGATACCGAGGTATCGGAGTTTATAAATACAATAAGAGACCATGAATAAAAAAATTTTCACCGTGCAACAAGGATCAAGTAGTACTATTAAAGTATTTGATGGAGAGACAGGATCGTTATATAAAATTATCGCTACGGGTGGTAATATAGTTTCACCACCATATGTTGCTGGGCATCTAGTATCAGTTACTGTAGAGCACGGTGGAAAGCGTTTTGCTAAAACGTTTACTCTCCCCGGTGGTGGTTTAACTTCAACAATGCCTCTATAGTTTCATATTAGGGTAAAAATATGAATATATTTACGGAGCAGCAGTCTAGAAAACCAAATTTGTATCCATGGACTGACCAGTTTATTGAGTCTATGCATAGTGGATTCTGGACAGATAAAGAGTTTTCGTTTAAGTCTGATATCCAACAATTTAAGACTGTTTTAACTGATCAAGAAAGAGAGATTATCGTCCGGACGCTTTCCGCCATTGGTCAAATTGAAGTAGCGGTTAAGACTTTTTGGGCTAAACTTGGTGAAAATTTACCTCACCCATCACTACAAGATTTAGGCTATGTTATGGCTAATACCGAAGTCATTCATAATAATGCTTATGAGAGACTTCTTAGATTGTTAGATTTAGAAAACGTCTTTGAAGAGAATCTTAAACTAGAATGGATTCAAGGACGAGTAAATTATTTAAGAAAGTATACTCATAAATTTTATAAGGATAGCAAGAAGCAATACTTATATGCTCTTATATTGTTCACTCTTTTTGTTGAAAATGTTTCTCTCTTTAGTCAATTTTATATTATAAATTGGTTTGCTAGATATAGAAATGTACTAAAAGATACAGACCAGCAAGTTAAATATACTAGAAACGAAGAAAATATTCACGCGTTAGTAGGTATACAAATTATTAATACTATTAGAGAGGAGATGCCTGAGCTTTTTGATGAAGAGCTTGAAGATAAAATTCTACAGGAAGCTGGAGAAGCATTTAAAGCAGAAAGTAAAATCGTTGATTGGATGATTAACGGTATGGCGGATGTAGGCATATCAGCTCCTGTACTGAAAGAGTTTATAAAAAATAGAATTAACGAATCCCTGACGCAAATTAAATTTAAGCCTGTATTTGATATTGATAATTCGCTGCTTGATAGTACAATGTGGTTTGAAGAGGAGCTACTCGGTAATAATATGACCGATTTTTTCCACACTAGACCCGTTGAATATTCTAAGAAGAATCAGTCCTTTGGTGAGGAAGATCTTTTTTAGAGTCCTGTTAACATTCTACTATAAATTAAGCGAAGATGAGTGATATATATTGGCTAAATGCAGATTCTAGAAAATTCTTAACACGAGGATATCTTCTACCAGAAGAAGACCCCGAGACAAGAATGAAGGGTATAGCTGCTGCAGCTGAAAAATATCTAGATATTAAAGGGTTTAAAAAGAAATTTTTAGATTATTTGCATAGAGGCTTTTATTCTTTATCCTCGCCTATATGGTCAAACTTTGGAAGAGAGAGAGGGTTACCCATTTCATGTTTCGGTTCTTTTATCCCAGATGATATGGAACAAATTTTATATAAAATTGGAGAAGTAGGTACCATGTCAAAAGTAGGCGGTGGTACATCAGGATATTTTGGCGCGATAAGACCGAGAGGAGCACCTATTTCATCTGGTGGTTCAGCTACTGGTGTACACACTCAACTTGCCGTGTTTGATTCATTAATTAACTATGTAAGTCAGAGTAATGTAAGAAGGGGATCTTTTGCTGCCTATCTACCTATAGATCATGATGACATAGAAGAGTTTTTACGTATTAAATCTGAAGGTAATTCTATTCAAGATTTATCTATTGGAGTTTGTATTACAGATAAGTGGATGGAAGCTATGCTATCCGGGGACAAGGAAAAGAGAAAATTATGGGGTAAAATTATTAAGAAGCGTTACGAATCCGGATTCCCGTATATTTTCTTTACAGATACAGTTAATAACAATGCACCTCAGGTTTATAAGGATAAAGGCAAAAAAATATATTCAAGTAACCTATGTACTGAAATATTTCTATCTTCTAGTGATGATGAATCGTTTGTTTGTGATTTGTCTTCTCTGAATTTAACTAAGTGGGATGAGATAATTGAAACTGACGCTATTGAAACATTGGTTTACTTTTTAGATGCAGTCATGACTGAATTTATTAATAAAACAGAGGGGGTAGATCATATGGAGGCGCCTCGAAAGTTTGCAATGACACAGAGAGCTATTGGTGTTGGTGTATTAGGATGGCATACTTTACTTCAACAAAAACGAATACCTTTTGAGTCTATGGAAGCTAAACTTCTTAACGGGGCTATATTTTCTAGAATTAAAGAAAAAACAGACGAAGCTACAGTAGAATTAGCTAAACTCTTTGGAGAACCAGAGCTCCTAAGAGGATACAATAAGAGAAACTCTTTGTTAGTAGCTATAGCTCCCACAACGTCTTCAAGCTTTATTTTAGGTCAAGTTAGCCCTTCTATTGAACCTTTAAATAGTAATTATTTTACTAAAGATTTAGCTAAGGGTAAGTTTACTTTTAAAAATCCCGAGCTTGTGAAGCTTTTAAAAGAGAAAGATAAAAACAACAGAGAGATATGGAAGAGTATATTAGTTAAAGGTGGGTCAGTTCAACATCTAGATTTTTTATCTGAAGAAGAAAAATTAATATTTAAGACTTTTGGTGAGATATCGCAGAAGGAAATTATAATACAAGCAGCTTCTCGCCAAAAATATATAGACCAAGGTCAATCGATTAATTTAATGATTCCGCCAACTACTAGACCGAAGGAAGTAAACGAATTGTTAACTTTTGCATGGCAACAAGGTATAAAGTCTTTATATTATCAACGGTCTGCAAACCCTGCTCAGGAGCTAGCTAGATCAATTTTAACCTGCACATCATGTGAAGGTTAAATAGTATACACTTTACTCGAGAGTTGGTTACTGAGGTGCCTTTAATCGGCAACAAATGGCAATTACTAATGCTAATACTCCGGAAAAAATTAAATGAGATTTAAACGCTTCAACATATACGTATAAGCCGTTGATTTCATCTATTGTATTTTTTCCGTTCTCTATAGCATGGAGTGATCGTTGCAATGTTTCTGCACAAAAGTAGCCTTTAATGACAAAAGCTATTATAATAGCTGATAATATATAGACTAAACATTTCGGTTTCATTTTATTTGGGTTTTATTTTTTGAGTACTTTTCCTGGGTTATCTGCAAACCTTTTCCCTAATTTAACAATTCCTGTTATAACTTCTGGGGATATTACTCCGATAATACCGTACGTTACTGCTTTCGTAAGGGAAGAAATTTCTGTCTGTTCTAATATAAACCATGCAATACCAGCTGCAATTGCAGCTGTTAATATTTTTTTAAACTGCTGTCTGATGGACAACCCACCATCACCGGATAATAACCGAGCTAGCATTGCTCCAGCTCCTATCAGAGGTACAACCCAACCACCATTTAAAAATTCTCTCAGTAGGGATTTTTCCGGTTCCATTTTATTTATTTATAGGTTTGCGTATAGACTTGTGCGACAATATACATTTATTATTGATTTTATGTTTATTCTCTTATAATATATATTATATCATATGAAATGGAAATATATTAATTCTTCTGAAGAGGAAGAAAAGGAAAAAGAACCGGTTCAATTTGTTGTTACATCTCCTACTAACGGTGGTGGTAGTGGTAGCGTAACAAAAGTCTCAGAAAATAATGTATACTTTTATGGTGATATATTAGAATCAAATGCTCTTGAATTAAATTCGGTCTTATATGATTTAGATAAAAAACTTACCATTACTAAAACTTTCTTAGATGTAAAACCGCATATTAATTTAAGAATTAATTCATATGGCGGCTCGTTATTTGCTGGGCTAGCTACTGTAGATTGTATTAGAAATCTAGAGTGTGAGGTACATTCTTATATTGAAGGAGGTTGCGCGTCAGCTGCTACTATTATATCTGTAGTATGCGACAAAAGATATATAGGTAAGTATTCAAAAATGTTAATTCATCAGCTTTCTTCTTCTGCTTATGGTAAATATACTGAATTGGAAGACGATATGGAAAACAACGCGCATTTAATGGAAACTATTAAATCAATATATAAAGAATATACCAAAGTACCTATGAAGAAGCTTAATGCTATACTAAAACGCGATCTCTGGTTTGATGCTAAGACATGCGTAGAGTTAGGATTAGTAGACTTTATTTTGTAGATCTTATTGAGGTCTCTTCCTCTCGTTTCGTACCTCCAACGCTTGTGTCGAATAACCTGTTCTATTAATACCTTCTCCGGTAGCTATATCTCTCAAATCAGTATTTGAAGTCATTAATCTTAGAGGTATATTATTAAAGTGATGTGAATGGGGGTAGTTAACAATAAGATCATCAAAAGGCAGTGCATATACTGGATAGTAAGCTCCTCCTATATTAGCTTCAGCGATAAGTAACCTTCTTGCAAGATTGGTATTAAATCTTCCACATAATATAGTATCTTCTGTTTCTTGAATCTCTATAGGCGCAGTAACATGGTGCACAAAAAGCTCGCCTTCAGAATAAATTCCACCTGCAGCAATAATATTGTTCTTTACACCAAGCCCGGGTTCAATGAATACCGATTGGTTTGATCTGATTTGAACACCAGGGTGACCTTCGTTACCTACCCCAGCAATTTCTACATTAGCATTACTTGATATAGTCACGCCTGATTTACCAGATATATCAATTCGCTCTCCTACGAACCTTCCTACCGTTCCGGCAATTTCAACTACACCAGTGCTTTTAAGTTGCAACCCTCCGGAGCCCACCAATAAATTATATTTGTTTCCAACGGTTAACGTATAGTTTCCACAAGGAAAGTTCATATTATTATCAACTTCTTCAACATGTGGGGCTGCTCCTATATTAACAAAAGACAAGTTCTTTCCAACTACAACCTCTTGAGGTTGTGATCTTCCTTTAGGATCTACACGAACTGAAGGATAGTCGTTAAATACTGCTCCTATAGTTTGTGTTTTGTTTCTTTTCGTAAAGTCGATTACGTCACCTGCGTTACCCATTTGACCTTCTATTGTATTCAGGGTATCTTGCAATTCTTTTATTTTATCTGGTAACTCTTCATGCTCTGACGTGGGATCCCAAGTACCATCTTCTGTAGCTGCATTTTTCTCATATCCTTCTTCATATACCACATTACCTTTTGGTACATCTTCATTTGGATCAGGCTGTTTAGTTACAGGTGTATCGCCTTTTAGAGGAGTTACAGGTGTATAATTTACTACTTCATCAACTGAAGAGTTTCTGATAGGTATTGGTCCGTAGTTTTCAAATACGTAGTCTGGAACTGCTATATCTTGTTCAAGAGTTGAATTATCACCTCTTGAACCTGATTTCAGAGTACCAGTACCGTTAGGTCCTGAACTACCACCTCTTTGAATTTGGAACTTCGAATTGTTTTTAGCAATATCGCTATAAGTAGTTTTCCATAATTCCGCGTTGTCTAACTGTGCTTGGTCTTTAAATCCTTTTAAAGAATAAGTATTTTCCGCGACTCTTTCAATCTGATCTTTCCCAGCCCATGAGCTTTTAGTTTTACCAGTAGACTCAAAACTATCATTTACTATAGTCGTTTGTTTATTATTAGTAGCTAGCTCACTATTAACTAAATTGTTTACAGTAAAATTTGAACCACTGTATTGTGAAATTTTTATTTCTTCCCTATCAGTAGAATTATTAATATCAATAGAGGCTCCTCTTTGATTTAATATAGACTTATTTCTATATTCATTATGTTCTTCTTTCTTACTCATTCACTTTCTTTCATTAAATTTTCGAAAATACCCGGGTAGTCAAGCGTTTGCTGCCAATCATTATCTGAATCGGTCATTAGAACAGTTTGTCTATAATCAACCCTACTTCCTATATACACAGGGAAGTTTAAATCTCCACGATAATGAAATACCCAAACTTGTGCACCCACCGCTGGTACTCCAAACACACCTTTTGCTTTATTAGTATGTTTACTTGGTCTATATTGTAAGCTATACGGGTTATTATTACCAGCGAAGTTGCCTAAAGGACTACCAAAAGCATCTCCCATACCATTAGCTAGAGTTTCATAAAAAAAGGAGGGGCCAAAGCTACCCGTACTAGAGTCAGGAGGTTCAGTATTATTTGTTTCAAACTCGCTTTCGTAATCACTATCGGTCAGCACAGCTAACTCTTCTGGTGATTGATATCTAGCGGGGCCACTTTCACCTAATATGGGGAAGCATGCTTCCGCATAAGGTAAAAATTTAGATATTTCTTCAAATATTTTTGCATCTTTCCATACGTCTTTTTCGTTATTAGTTCCCGGAAATCTAAAATTTAAATTCTTATATTCTTGTAACCAATCCTCTAGAGGCTGGTTTGAGATTTCGGGTATATATATTTTAACTCTATATAACTTTTGCGGGTCCCAGTTTTTAACTACAATACCCTTGTAGAAGTTAAAATCTTCTCTTTTATATTCTACACCAGCATTTGAACCTCTTACAAACATCGCATATATTTATCCTTGATTCTTGATTATAACACTTATAATAAAAGCATGCTAGTAAGTCATGAAACGCCAATTGAGTTTTTAGAAAGATCGCGAAAATATAATGATTACGATTATGCTTTAGTTCATTTGTTTGAAACCAATCCGGAATACTATTCATTCTTTAAAGCATCTAAAACTCTCGGTAGAGAGGTCTTATTAGATAATTCTATCTTTGAGCTTGGAGAAGCGTTTGATAGGGAGAAATTTGTAGAGTATATTGAGGAGCTAGAACCTACATATTACGTGGTACCTGATGTTCTGGAAGATGGATTTAAAACCAGATCATCTTTTCATAAATTCTGTCTGGCTTACGGTGATTTACCTGGTCTTAAAATTGGTGTTGTGCAGGGTAAAACATATCAAGAGCTGGTTGATTGTTACAAGTATATGAGCGATAATGCAGACTATATTGCCATATCTTTTGACTATTCTTGGTACAAATCGATTGCTGCTACTAAACTTAATCAATATGGTCCGGTTGATACTCTTGAAAAGCAATGTAAAGGTAGACAGCGTTTTATTTCTATGCTTCAGGAAGACGGGATTTGGAATTATGATAAACCTCATCACCTTTTAGGTTGTTCCTTAGCTAAGGAATTTAAGCATTATACACAGGAGAAAAGCATTAGATCACTTGATACATCAAATCCTGTTGTTGCTGGGATTCTTAATAAGAGGTATTATAAAGATATTGGTTTGCTTGATAAACCTTCGGGATTATTAGCTGATCTTATTAATGCAGACCTTGATGGGGAGCAGGTGCACAATATTCTTTACAATGTAGATGAATTCAAGAATCTTATTGATCGTGTTTCATGCCTATAACCCATAGGACGACAGCTGACGCCATCATCGACCAACCGAGCCAATCTAAGCCAAAAAGGGCTAATGCTATAGCTCCTGAATGAAATACGCAAACACTAGCAAAATAGAATTTCCAGTCCTTGTCCATAAAGAATGGTGTAGATTATTTAATATAGATCTAGAAAAATGAAGATCTTTATTATAATATCTTTCGGAACTCTGATATACTTAATTAATAATGTCGCTTGAATCGTATACTCGCCGGGTAGTTAATTGGTTTTTGGAACAAAATAGTTTAGACTCAAAAGTTAAAATTAAGATAGTTCCTTATAAGGAGATTGACTGTTGGGGATCTTCCGCGGAAGGGACCAAACACAAAGAATATACAATATGGATAGCGAAAGACCAAGGTCTAAGAGATTTTATAGCCACAGTAGTTCATGAGATGGTTCATATAAGGCAATGGGAGAATAAAAAATGGACTGGTACAGGAGAAGCAGAAGCTAATAGATTACAATATAAATTAGCAGATAAGGTTTGGGATGATGGTATTATTTAAATACAATATTATAATAAATCATGAATGGTAAATTTGCTAATTGGATTGCTTTATTTTCACAAACTGGTCAAGAAATAAAAGACATTTCAGCTGCTATAGGCAGAAAACCTGATATGATTATTTCTAATTGTCCCCATCAAAACATCACGCGGTTTTCACATCCTAGACCATTTCCAGAGGTTTACTGGTTGCCTACTCTTGGACCTGAAGCTAAAAGTTTAGATATACTAGATAAATTTGCTCATGAGTTTGATACACTTATTACGTTAAACGGTTGGTTAAGAATTGTACCGCCTGATAAGTGTTCTAAGTTTAATATATATAACGGTCATCCCGGTCTTATTACTAAATATCCTGAACTTAAAGGCAAAGACCCTCAACAACGTACGTGGGATAATCTACATAAGTATGAGCATATCGGTAGTGTTGTACATAAGGTAGTTGAAGAGGTAGATGCTGGTGAAATTGAAGAAGAGGAGAGTGTAAACATTGCTAATGATACACTAGCGTCTGTAGATGATGTCTATAATACTCTACGTGGTACTTCTTTAAGGGCTTGGTGTAGGTTTTTAAATAAACGTTTATATAATAAAGTATGATATTTTCCTTTACCGGAGCGCAAAGTACAGGTAAGACTACATTGCTTAGACAACTTCGTCTCAAAAATGGTAACTGGCCAATTGAGTTTGTACCTGAAGTTACAAGACTTATAAAGAGGGTTTATAACGTACCTATTAATGAAGATGGAGGTGATTTGACTCAGTTACTTATTATGACCGAGCATGTTCGTAATATTTAT
>Ga0208790_1000898_pt1 | contig 13459 bp, 16 predicted proteins | sample 10_taG_FD_184083 | JGI IMG/M metagenome (GOLD analysis project Ga0208790, IMG submission 184083) | Marine viral communities from the Subarctic Pacific Ocean - 10_ETSP_OMZ_AT15264 metaG (SPAdes) (version 2) | ecosystem: Environmental > Aquatic > Marine > Oceanic | place: Pacific Ocean | collected... | reverse complement strand
CGCTACATGGGCAGAATTTTTGGCGCGTACGTGTTCCCTGATTGGCGTCCTCCCAACAGACGAGCCGCTACAAAAAGAGAAAAAGATCAGCACAACGCTGCGGTCGAGCAGTTGGCAGCAATCTATCACGATAGAACAGGTGTCCCTATAGAAGAAGCCACAGCGCAAGCTGAAAAAGATTTAGGTATTTTATACAGCGGCACAGGACAGCAGCGAGCCGAGCTTTTTGTGTCTATGTTTGAGTTTACCCCACCTTATCTGACAGCGGAGACAGGAGGAGAAACCTTGTTGTTGCCGCAACTTAAGCAAAAAAGAGCGGACATTCCGAGCGAGGTAAGAAAAGCTTTGGGCGAAGTCACCGAGTCTTGGGCTCAAGCACAGATGACCGCAATGAAACAAGAACAGTTTATTGCTGTGACCGAATATTTATTAGAGTTGGCAGAGATTGGTACCGCTCCTGCAACGCGTTTTCTTTCTTTGGTTGAAACACCCATGTATAACACACAAATCACCATCCCTGGTGACGTGCTAAACCCGCTTAACGGGTATTACACAACGCCTCCTATGGCACAAGCGATTATGAAAACCATGGGTTACGGTCCGTTGCGCCGTTATTTAAACAACATGGACCCGCTTCTTAATCCACTTAAACAACCGTATTTAAGTGCACAGGGGGCCATGGGGTATATTTCTCTTGCTTATTTAAACCTTTCGGTAAAAACACAGTTTAGAAATTTTCAAAGTGCGATGTTTTTTCCTGTGATGTCGGGCAACTGGGAGTCATACAAAAATCCGCGTGCGGCAGCGCAGTATATTAAAGAACAGTTTGGAGACATGTCTTCAGCGGAACTGGACTATATTGTAGGAGAAGGAATTATTGGTTCAAGTGTAATGCTTGGAGAACGAAAAGCAATGCTGGACAGAATGCAGGGCATGGCCACATGGCAAGAGTTTACTGATTATTTAGAAGAAAGCGCTGTTAGCAGGGGTGAAAAGGGTAAAAAAGCGCTTCAAAGGTCCTTGCGCACAGCGGAAGAACTTTATCAACTAGCCGACGACATACCCAAGATAATGAACTATCTTGGAGAAAGAGAATCGGGTTTTAAAGTGTTTGCACCCGAGGGCACGCAAAATTTGTCAGAACAACAAATGGAAAACCTCTTTGACATGATTTCTGAGTTGATTGTTGAGCAAGGGGGTCGGAAAGTAACCCGTTCAGAAAACACGCCGGCTGAAAACTTACAAAAAGCCATTCATGCCAGAGCTTCGTTTCTTACTCGAAGAAACATTCCAAACTATAATCGGTTGCCGAACATCCTTGATTTTTTAAGAATGAGTTTGGTTGCAAACTTTCCAGGTTTTAACACCGCGGTAATAACAAGCCAAGCAAACGTTATGAAAACGGCGTTGCTGGAGCACCAATTGGCACACTCGGGCGACCCCGCAGTTGATGCCGGGCTAAAGTCTCGCTTGCAAAAAAGAGCCGCCTTGCGTGGAGTGGCTAATGGCGCTTGGACGGTTGGACCAGGAACGTTTATGGCAGCCGCTTCTGCGCTACGCTTTGCAACAAAAGACCCCCGTGGTTTAGTGCTCACCGGTGGCGCGGCGGCAACAATGGCTCCTTATGCCTTGTCTCGTTTTGTTGCGGAATGGGCGGTCAACAACAACCTTATCTTTGTATCAGATGCCGACGAAGACGGCACATTTGAGGTGTATGATTTTTCACACACGGATGGTTTTACGTTAATCTCTGAGCCGTCCAGGCTGCTCTTAAAGTATCTTGCCACCGATCGTTACTTGGGTGAAGAGGCTTCAGACAAAGTTTGGAGCACACTTATGCAGTCTTTAAAAAATCTTTGGTCAAGCTACACCGACGAAAAAATTATGAAAAGAGCGGTGTTGGAGTTTACCAGCGGAGAAGATCGAGAAACAGGCAGGCCCTACACAGATCCAAATGCGCCTTGGTGGGTACAATTAAAAGACAGGTCTGAACGGTTTATCAGCACCATATCACCAAAAATTTTCCATGAGTCCCTTGATATAGGAAAGTCTCTGGTGCTTACAGGAGAAGAAGCGCTGGATAAAAGAGGCAGAGAAAGAAATCTTTTGCGTTCTCTGGCCTATACTATGGGGTTTAAAACCGATCAAATTACTCCCAAAGAAATCATCAATGACTATAAAATTTCTGCTTTTAACAACGCATTGAGTACCAGCGAATCGTGGGCCAAAGGTGTTTTCTATCGAGCCGAGGGCCGCGAACTGGGTTACGACGACATGCCGGCGATGATCGCAGCTTACGACGAGTTGCAGCGACAACATTTTGAACAGGTCAGAGATTTGCGTTTGGACATTCATTGGATGGCACAGATTCTTGGTACTTCTCCTGCTGAAACATTTAACTTTCTTGCAGAAAAAGATCGGCTCAAGTCTTTAAGAACAGCGGACAGAGCAAACATCATACCGGATCGCAACGACAATCCGTTGTATGTGCCCACCAGTATTTCCAGTTTTGTAAAGGCTTATGATACCGAGCTTAGGAACGTGCAATCAAAAAATCCGGATCTTTTGTCTAACCAAGAGATAGACGAACGTGTTAATACTTTGGCTGAAAGAATAGAAAGATTGTCTTATAACAAGTGGGCGCAAAAACCGGTTGCGTGGACATGGCAGGGAGTGATTAAAAAAGCGGTAGAGTTTGATGAAAACAAAAAGAACCAAGACATTACCCAACCTTCTACGGCTGAATTGGTTGGCACACTTTTTCCTACAGAAGACTAAACCTTTCTACTCTATCGTTCCAAGCCTCAACAGCACGATCAAATTCACGGTTTTCCAGAACAAACTCTTGATAAAATCCGTCCACTGAGCACATCATAATAACGCCTTTTTTAATTTTGGTGCCGTGTAATTCATTGTGCGCTGTCGCATAAGCCGCAAGTTGTTGAAAATAGTCCCAAACGTAACGTCTGCTCTTCTTAGGTATATTGGTTTGTTTAAAGTCCATGATGGCTTCTTCGCCCAAATGTCTCCCGATCACATCAGCGGTGCCGGCGTATTTCCCTGGATAATATAAAGGCACCTCACAACCGTACACTTGGTCAATGGACGGAAACCCTTGGTCCATGATGGTACAAGCCATTTTATACGCTTTTTTCTTTTCAGGGGTGTCGGGGTAGTAGTCCCAAATGTCTCCTTGTGTTATTTGTTTTTCAAGAATCGCGTGCATTTCGGTACCGCGAGCCGCGGCTTCACTGCGTATTCGGTCGGCTTCTTGTTGACCAACTTTCTCAACCCATTTTTTTAAACTGTCGCCGTCTTTGGTCCCGGATAAAATGGTGGTAACGGAGGGGAGCCGTTCTTCCCCATAGACATAAAGACGTCTTCCGTCTTCGGTTTCTTGAGTCAGTTCCGCGTATTCATAGGGGGACTCAAATAAAATATCGTGTTTCATGCAACAAAATCGTCGCCGGGCTCCCAAGCACAGCCTGTAAGACCCCCTGCTTGAAGAGCTTTTAGGGTTCTTATAATTTCATTTACATTTCTACCGGTGTCCAGAGCGTTTACCGACACATGTTGAATAACGCCTTCAGGATCAACTATGAAGGTCGCCCTTAAACAAACCCCCTCCTTGATGTCTAGGACACCTAATTCGTCTGCTAAGAACAAGCCGCAGTCCGCAGCAAGGGTGTGTTTAATGTCTCCGATGAGTGTGTTGGACTCTTTCCAATTAAGTTTACAAAACTCATTGTCTCCGCTAATGCCCAAAACCTCTGCGCCTTCGTCCACCAACCTGTCCATTTCCGCTATCTCGGTTGGGCAAATAAAAGTAAAGTCTTTGGGGTAAAAATAAATGACGGACCATTGATCCTCTAAACAACAACGGCTTATGTTTACAAGCTCATTGTTTTCGTCGACTCCCGACAAGAAAAAATCGGGGAAGTCTTGTCCTACACAAAACATACTGTTCCCCTTATTTAATTTTTTCTCTTTGCGCCATTTCTTTAATAGCTTGCGCAAAAACATTACTGGTTGGTCGTTCTGTTGCTTCCCCGATTCTTCGAGCAAGTTCGACGATCTCTATTCGTATAGCTACGCTTTTCCATTTTTTGGTGTTCACTGCTTTCTCCATTTAAGCTTTGTCTGATAGATTATAGTACAAGTCCCCTAATATATACAACATATTTTATGACATTGAGTCGCCCCAGTTTTTTCCTATTTCCGCGTCCACTTTGTTCGGCACTTCAAGAAGCACGGCTCGTTCCATTATCTCTACGATCGCTTTAACCTCCTCTTTACTGGACACCGAAAACACAAGCTCGTCGTGTACCTGCAATAAAGGCGCGTAGGACGCATTAAAACAGTCTAGCATCGCTTTTTTAGTCATGTCCGCGGCTGACCCCTGGATGAGTTTGTTCAACGCCTTATAAACGAAAGCGCGTTTGATTTCACCGTTGTATTCGTGCATGGCTTCCTTGTACTTCAAGGGCCTTCCCGTGCCGTATTGGCGCGGTTCCCACATGTCAAAATGACAGCGCCGTCCAAGTAGAGTTTTAATGTATCCTCGAGTGCTGGCGCTGCGCGTCACTGTGTCTGCCATTTGCCGAACAAAGGGCGCATAAGTGTTAAACCGCATCAGAACATCGCTCGCTTCTTCCACGTCCACGCCGAGTTGGTCAGCAAGTTTGCCTTTGCCCATGCCGTACATAATACCAAGCCCTATTGTCTTAGCTGTTTTACGATCAATGCCTACCAAGTCTGCGACCTCTTGGTGAAAATCAGCTTCCCCATTAACATAGGCTTCTGCCACCGTGTCTGCCCCTTCGTATTTGGAACGATAGGCGAAATGAGTCAGTATTCTAGGCTCTTGTTGTGAAAAATCCGCCGAACACCACTTCTGTCCTTCTTCCGGTAAGAACAAAGAACGAATAAGCGGACCCAGTTCTTTGTCTCTAGCGGGGACTTGCTGTAGGTTCGGGTTGCTCATCGACAATCGTCCGGTAACGGTGCCTCCGGTCTCTCCTTTTAATTGTCGAACGTCTGCGTGAATCCTTTCGTTGTGGGCATGTTTAACAATCGTATCGATAAACGTTTTGTGCGCTTTGTTCAGTTCTCTCACACGCATAATTTTTTGCGCCACGGGGTGCTTTTGATTGGCTAAAAACGCTTTAGTAAAACTGGGGTTGCCTTTAGCGGTGTGGTTATAAGGGATCTTACAGACATCAAAGACTTGGGCCACAGAGCTTGCCGCCCAGACTCTAACTTCTTTAATCCCTGACTCCTTTTCCACCTCTTTCAACGTCTTCTTTTCTTTCCGAACCAGTTGTTTCTTTAACTGCTCTGCTCTGTCGAGGTCGACGCGTACTCCCGTCATTTTCATGTTGAATAACACAGGAAATAAGTCTGTTTCCAAATTAAAAATGTTCCATAGGTTCTGCTCTTCCAGATGAATCTTAAAATGGTTCCAAAGCTTCAGAGTCAGTGCCGCATCCTGTGTAGCGTACGTCCCAACATACGCTGAGGGCAGTCTCCACATCTCTGCTTTAGGATCAATGCCCCATTCCTCTGCCGCTTGTCTAAGTTCTGCCTCTGACTTACCTTCTTGCAGGTATTCCATGCCCAAAGCGTTTAGCGTATACCAGTACATGTTTTCGTTAATTAAAGGAGCGACAACCATGGTGTCTATAACGCGTCCCTTAACATCAATGCCTTCGTTCTTTAGCCAACCCACATCATACATAGCGTTATGAAATATTTTGTCGCTGTTACCAGACACAATGTCTTTAGTAAACTCCAGTATTCTTTTCTTGGGAAAATTAAACCCTGTTTCATGGGCAAAGGGAAAATAGTCCGCATAACCGTCGCAAGCAACGGAGATGCCGACGACCTCGCCGTCGCCTCTGATATAACCAGGACCTTTGTCCTTAAGATTAGGGTCTCGGGTTTCAAGGTCGATCGCAATTTCGTCTGCGTCTTTAAGTTGTTCGGTAGGAAAAATGTCCGGTGGGTTCCACTCTGTAGGTGGCTGAAAGGTTTTAAAGGCCATATTTTAAACTCTCGTTTTTTGCGTTAATAAGGAAAAGATTTTCTTTAGCGCGAGTTACAGCGACATAGAATTGTCGGTGCAAACTGTCGGCATTAAGAACAGCATTGAGTTTTTGTGCGGGAGACAAGTCCAACAACACTGCTACGTTATCTGCTTCGCCGCCTTTGGCTTTGTGTATTGTGGACAGAGCCACTCGCGGCTCGCTGTTTAAATCTTCGTTGTTGCTAAGTGCTTTTTTAATAAATGCTCTTCGTTCTTCGTTAATTCTTCGTGTAAATATTTCTTCCCAAGTTCGCCCCAGACAATCTTCATTAAGCCCAAAAGCGCTAACGACTGCCTTTTTAGAAAGTTTTCTTTGTTTGTCCTCCTCTTTTGCCGGTGCGGATAAAAATCCTCTTCGCACCTCGTTTTTGGTTAAGTATCTGTAAACCGATTCCAGTTCCCCCACCGTTATGTTGGTGCGTTTCTTGTTTAGTTTTTTCCACCCTTCGATCGCCTTTATCATGGCGAAGGGCACATAGCGAAAACTGTTGTGAGAAAACGGAATACCTTGGTCAATCAAGTGCTTGCGGTTTCTGTCCAACATGTAATCGCAAGACGCCAAGATCAACCACTGCCCCTCGTCCAAGGGTAAAAATTTCGCTGAATGCAAGTGCTCCAGGCTGCCTTCTTCGCTTCGGGGAAGGTAGGTCTTCTCTTGCCGGCGCTGTATGCGTCGAGCGATTTGTTCGGCTTGTTGGTGAATTTGCCGCGGTACTCGGTAAGACTGATCGAGGACCACGGTTTCCCCTTTCATGCCAATAAACCGGTCGGGCCTTGCTCCGTTCCACTCGTAAATGGCTTGGTCATCGTCGCCCGCGATGTAAGAAACGGGGACCACGGACATGAGCTTTTCTATCAGGCGCCAATTCAATTCCGCTAAATCCTGAGCCTCGTCCACCACCAAAACTTCAAGCGGCGGCACTTTGCCCTTTTCAAGAAACTCGATAATCATGTCGGCAAAAGAATAGATTTTATTTTCTTCTCGGTACTGTGCCCACGCGCGATCAATTGCTTCTAGCATGGGGGGCACGATTTTTTGTCGTTGTTTTAAGTCTGTTTTAAGTCTTTCCACACCAACACTGTTGCAGTTGGCTTTAGCGTTCTCGATGATTTGAAAGTAGGGGTCTTCCAACATGGCTTCTAAAGATTTACGGGTGTTCCCGTGATAGTGTTGCGTCAAAGGAAAACTGTACGCTTCCAAAAACTCTTTAATATCAGCCCCTTCCAACACACGAGTAATTCCCATAACGCGTTTGCAAAAAGCGTGGCTCGTGCAAAAGTAGGCCAGTTCGTCTTTGTCTAAGCCAAGACGTGCTCGCGCCCGTGCTTTCCCCTCTTCTGCGGCCTTCACCGAAAAAGAAATAAATGCAATTTGATCGGGAGCAATTCCTTCGTCTAGGTGTTGCTCTACGTGTCGAAGTAGTGTAGTGGTTTTGCCGGTTCCTGGGGGCCCAAAGTATTTGGTTACACGAAACTCCCTACTCATCTTCCCAATCCTTTTTGGGTCTATTGAGTTTGAAGTCTTTAGCACTGACATTTAAAGCAGACTGTTCAGGTGTCTCAAGAATCCAGATGGAAGTAGCTCCAGCCCCTTTGTCTATGTATTTTGTCGCTGTGTGGGCTCCCAGTTCTTTCAACTCGTTAAAAATCTCAGCGTCTCTTATGGTCTTCATATTTTTAAAGTCCTTAATATACTTTACCAAATCTCGGCCACGAAACCACCATTCATGTGGTTTCGTTTCCTCGTTTCTATAGACTGCCCCGGCAACAATGGCCACTCGCGCAGTTGACTCGGTGTTTTTGCAGAACTCTAGGACCGCATCCTGTAAAAGTCCCGCTTTGGTCATGTCTGGTGGCACTTCGATTTCCTGGACCTCTTGCAAAAGAGCATTGAGTCTTAGCACCCAATCTTTTTTCTTAATGTCCGGAGGACAAACATTTAGCACTTCCATACATCTTTGTTGGTACAAAGAAAAGTTGTGTAGTTGTCGAGTCTCAAGAACCAGGGTTTGTCCTTCTATATCCAAGTGCCATAAGGGAGGGTCCGTTAGATACTTTCTAAGTCCGGTCAGTTTTACCTCTTTTTCAGAGGCATCAATACCGTACCTTCTAGTAACACAAACACCAGCTTGGCAATGGTTTACCAAGGGTGGTGTGGTACACTTGTAACGATAGTCCGATTTATCAAGACTATTCATTAAGGCGTTCAATTCAGTGTGTGACAGGGGCTTGTGACACGCTGTTTTGTTCACCTCCTGAAGTTTGTCGCGCCATTCATCGCTTTCCGGGTGCAGTTTTTTAAACAGCACGCCGTAAGAGAAAAGAGCGTCGTTGCGGGTGCCTTCAGGTATCCCGTTTAGCTTCATGTGTACCAAACACGGTGGTGCTTGTTCCCAGAAGGATTCTTTCAAACCCTCCCCGTTAGCCTTGCGGCTTTTCTTAATTGGTTTAAGGCTGTCAAGTTGTTCCTCTGTGACAGCGGTTCTCTTGACTGCTTTGATAAATTCATCGGGGGAGAGAGCATCGCCTTTTCTGTTGATTGCGTACCGCGTTGTGTCTGTTCCCCCGAAATAGGGCATGTTTAACCAGTTGCCCGTTTGTTTTTCCTTCGGTAGCTGCTTGGCCCATTGATATTGTTTAGGAAAGATTTCGTCTCCCGTGCGGCCCATAGCTGCGGCAAGGTCTTCCAATTTGCTTTTAACTTTAAGTGCGGGCACTTGTTTTTTGGTAAAGAGAAACAAGTGCACCCCGCCGGATTTGGTCATACAGGGGACCAAGGGCAGTTGCATGTCTTTAATGAGTTTTTGTAGGTGGTCTATGTCAACCGGATATTCGTCAACGTCTATGCAACCCCACTGACAGGTCTCGTCGTCAGTTATGGGGATAACGCCAATAGATGTTGTGCCTTCTAAGTGTTGTTGCCAGTGGACCAGGGACAGTGGTTCTTGTAGTGTTCGTCCTCTGCCTTGTTTCTTTGTGCCTTTTGCTGTCTGCTTTGTGCCCTGTATTTCGTAAACACCATAGGCTCTGTCCAGTCCGGCAAATATTTCCATAAAATCTAGTGCTGTTTTTTCCATAGCGCCCCTTTGCTAACAAGGGGCTCTGGGAGAATAGGGCTGAATTAAACCCAAATAAACAGAGCCTCTTGCCGTTAGCAGTCCTCTACCAGTCCGTCGACTGATCTTCTACTGCTTGAGTGCTTTCTGGAGCTTTAGGCAGTACGGGTTGCATCCCGCCTTTCTGAGCAAAACTTGAGAACTCCTGCGCTTCGCCAAAGAGTTCTGTCTCTTTGTCGTTTAGCGAACGCTCCTGTGTCACAGCAAAGTTGTAGTAGTTGCCTTTGTCGCCACTTATTTCTACCACCCTAATAAGGTACCAGTGCGAATAAGACGGAGGCGTGAACTCTCCTTTGGCTCCGTTCATACGGGTACCGTTTATCAAACCAAGCCATGCTCTCGAGACTTTAAGCTGTGATCGTGACATATTAATCACGCAACGCTGTAGTTCTCCGTTAATTTCTGCAAAACCGTAGTGATTCGCTGTGTTTTGCAAAATAGTGCGCGAACCGTCGGGCTTTGTTAAAACGTCGTTATAGCTTTGGTCTCTCGTGGTTTGCGCCATCAAAGGTGTGTCCAGAGGATGCACGGCGACAAAGCCGTTGCGCCCTTCCTTCCACTCAACGTAGTTTCGATCGTAGTAAACAGGTAGAAAGCGTATGCCTTCATCGCCGTCCAAGAACGTGTTGGTTGAGGTAAACATCAGATCGCCTACTTTGGCGTCCGGCGAATACTTCGCATGGGTTTTCTTAATTTGCGGACTCCCGGGTTGCATTATAGTGATACGCGGGGTTCCCAAATCATCCGCTGTGATTTCGCCGATACCGGCGCCTGCGTTATCCTCGAATAGTGACATCATATTGTCTTGCTTTTTCGTTGCCATTGTTTTTCCTTTTCTTTATTTATTTAGTGATTTTCGTCCGTTTCCCTTGATACAAAGAAAAGTTCTTTTGTATCTCCTGATTGAACGCGTTATCGCCACTTTCAATTCGTTCTTTTACGAACGCCTTGAGGGTGGATGGGTGGACCGCTTCGCGTTGCTTGGGTGTGTGCCCTTGCTGTTGCAAAAGATCCATTGTCTCTAATGCTGTTTCATCTTCGCCTTTGCCGAAGGAAACACTTATTTCGTTCTTAATAATGTCACCGTGGCCGTTTTCTCGTAGCCAGGCGTGCGCTGTTTCTTTATTCTTCTCGGTGATCCGCGCAGAATAAAAGTCTTCTATAGTAATTTTGGAGCCGTCCTCAAGCCGTAACTCTTTCATGCCGATGGAGGCAAGTTTAGCAGGGAGGTCTTCTTCCGATAATTGACGGTATTGGTCCCTTAGTTTGCGCAATTTTTCTTCGGCATTGCCGATTTCGCCGCCAATGCGCAACATTTTATCTATACTTTCGCTAAGGGTGTTTAATTGGGTGTCGTCTAGTTTGGTAACTTTGCGTTCCGTCGCTTGTTCAAACATATCTACAATAGTGTTCTTCATTTTCTTTCCTTTGTTCTGTCGCAACCGGAGCACCGTAATTATGAAACGTTTTACTCAACTAAAAGTAAGAGGGGTTAAGGTCCTCCGGTCACTTTTTTTATACGGTTTCTATATAACCGTTACTGTGATTTGTAGAACGATGGTAAACGAAAAATAAAACAAAAGCAAATTTATTTTTTGACCTATAAAACACTTGACCTATATCTTTAAAAGAGATACACTTCCCATACAAACCATTTAATAGAGAGAGTATAATTATGGAAAATAACGAAATAAGGGCGACCGACCTAAACGACTTGGTAAACCAACTAAGTAATGAGCAAATTGTTTATCTTTTGAGCATTATTTTTAATAACCGGCCCACCGAAATCTTTGTGGGGAGGTTCCCTAAAGACATGCAACGCTGTTTAGACCTAGACAGCGACCTTCCTGTGAATCTAAACGGAAACATGCTTCAAATCAACACCGAGTTTTCTTTTGTTGACGAAGAAATACCTTGGGTCGAAGAAGAAAACGAAAAACGCGCCGCGTTGAAAACAAATGTCACGGACATTCGCGGGGGGGAGTGGGAATAATGAGCAAAACAAGCGACTTACACATAAATAACGAGCAACAAGTCTTTGCAGGGGGCGAGTATTTTAGTGCCGCGCACAAGGTTTTGGACGAGTTTCTTATTGAGTGCGAGAACCGCCCTTTCACAAGAGACGACTTAGCGAAAATACACCGGCTGCAAAAGATGCCGGGAGCCTACCACGAGAGGTACGGAAAAAGGCTTTCCGCTCAAGAAGAATCCTGGTTAAAGCAGTTTGATGCAATACATCCTTTGGAGATGGTCTGATGAGCGATAAATGCAAAGTAGAGCAAAACGAATACCACGTTAGGATTAAGGTGGGTTGTATGGAGATATACGCAGAAAGTAATGATGTGCATGATCTCATTACAGTTTACCATGCAGACGATAGCCCACTTAGGTTCCAGGATCAAAAGATTGTGGACATTGCTAATGGAGAAATATTTGATCTAAGCAAGAATCTTAGCATTGTGAGTAAGGAACTAATAAAAGACTTGACGAAAGAGGTGGCCCAATGAGTAATGATTATTACGATTATGTCATGGAATTGATCTATCAAGACATAGACTCAGAAGACGAGAAAGGTTTATTGGACGAGAAAATAAATACCTTGGCCAAGGAACATAACCTTCATGCAGACGATGACCGAGACGATATTAAAGTAAAGATCGCCGAGGAGCGTGTTCAGGAGAGTTTTCAATGAGTATAGTGCAATATTGTGAGCAAAGAGCTTTATCGCTTCCCAGGGACCAGGGACGTGCCGATGATGTTTTCTATGAGCTTGGTTCTGATTTATCTAGTGAAATTATTTATCGTGATGGAGAGGCGTCTGATTGGGAAGCAGAGCAATGGTACACCTATCATCGAAACTTAGTCAAACTCCTGGTTGATAGGGGTTTTAAGATTAGAGGAAAGGCCCTGGAAACAGACGGTCTTGGTCATCTTACAGATTACAAACCAGGGGTAGAACCTGTTTGGAATGGGGAGGTTCCTGAACCATGGGGAAAATAAAAAACGAAATGATCGATGCAGAAGCGGCTGTTGGGGACATTAATCCGGAAAGTTTTCAATGATGAGAGTAAGAAACAAAGAACACCAGTCCCTTGGACTTAAAGAACTTAAAGCGTTGGCCTACGATTACCCCAATGACGCTAAACTGGGGAAAAGGGTTAGGAAACTTATCCAGGAGGCCGAGAAAAATTCCTATCAACGACCCGAGAACGCCTACCCAACCCCAACGACGGGAGGATAGTTATGATTTTTGTAACTGACATTGGCCCGTATAAGCTTGACCGCTATGATTTTTTGCTTATAAAAGCCACCAAGCCTCACGATACAAGTTTAGGTTCTTGGGTAAAAATTATGGCACCAGAGATTGCAAAGGCACGGATAAAAGAATCGCTTGAGAGACATGGATAAACGTGTACGGTAAAACGCGATTAAAGGACTGGACCCGCTACCTTGAGGAAACGGACCAATCCGCGCTTTTAGCGGACGGCTTTGAAGAGGCTTTTATAGGTATGTCTTTGGAGTGGGGACCACCGAGGGCGGTCTATAGTTATGACAAGTGCATTGAGGTACTGGAAAGAGACATGGATTACGAGGACGCCGTGGAGTACATGGAATTTAATGTGGCCGGGGCCTATGTGGGCAAACAAACACCGGTGTTTACGAGAGAGGAGACACAGTGAAGATAAAAAGATGGCGACGCATGAACCCAACGAGGCCCTATGTTGAGGGGGTGCATATCAAACGCTACGACCCGGAGTTTATAAAATGGTTTGACGAACACCGAGGCGATTTTGCCGATTGGTTTGTTAATAGGGTCAAAAGAGGTGATACGCACTGCACCTCACAGGCAATCGGGGAATGGGAAAAGGCCGGAGGTGGTCAATGAATATCGCAGAATATCCTTTTAAAACAACACCTTACGAGCACCAACTGAAAAGTTTACAGCGGTCTTTGCACCGCCAGGAGTATGCGTACTTTCTGGAAATGGGTTTGGGCAAGTCCAAAGTGTTGTTGGACAATGCGGCGATTTTGTTTGATGAAGGCAAGATCGATGCGTTGGTGGTGGTCACGCCGAAAGGAAACTTGAGAAATTGGGATAAATTAGAGATCCCGAGGCATTTGCCGGAGCATGTTGAACGCAAGGTTCTGGTGTGGCAACCCAATCACACGAGAGCATGGCGCGAGTCTTATGATGAGATGGTCAAGGACGATTCGCACGGACGACTGAACATTTTGACGATTAATGTGGAAGCGTTTT
>Ga0208790_1000897_pt1 | contig 13460 bp, 8 predicted proteins | sample 10_taG_FD_184083 | JGI IMG/M metagenome (GOLD analysis project Ga0208790, IMG submission 184083) | Marine viral communities from the Subarctic Pacific Ocean - 10_ETSP_OMZ_AT15264 metaG (SPAdes) (version 2) | ecosystem: Environmental > Aquatic > Marine > Oceanic | place: Pacific Ocean | collected... | reverse complement strand
CCGCCTCTTTGGCGGAAATTTGTACCCGTCCTGATTCTGTTTCTGGCGATAGGTATGGCAGCCATGATGATATCGCTGCGCCCGGAACCCTCCAGTGAACCTCCCAGTGAACGGATCACTTATGTTGATGTTGTGCCTCTGCATCGAGCGGATGTTCAGGTTGTTGTTAACTCGCAAGGGCTGGTTGAGGCAGGTGTCAGTACCAATGTTGTGGCAGAGGTCTCAGGCGTCCTGGTAGAGGTCTCGGATGAACTGGTAGCCGGTGCCTTTGTTCAACAGGGTGATGTGCTGGCAGTAATTGATCGTGCCGATTATGAAGTACAGGTCGAGCAGGCCAGAGCGAATCTGACATCTGCAGAAGCACAGCTAATGCAGGAGCAGGCGCAGGCAGACCAGGCAGGACGGGAATGGGATTTATCAGGAAGGCCTCGCTCGGAAGCCCCTTTACTGGCTTTGCGAGCACCCTGGTTGCGAGAGGCAGAGGCACGTGTTGCTCTGGCCCAGGCTGAGCTGGAGCGCGCCCAGCGTCAACTGGAACGTACCCGTATTCGGGCCCCTTATGATGCCATCATACGGGAAAGGCTGGCAGACCTGGGTCAGTTTGTGTCTACAGGTTCGCAAATAGCCGGATTATTCAGTACGGAGTTTGCAGAAGTTCGCCTCCCGTTAAGCGATCAGGATATTGCCTGGCTGGACTTACCCGCCCCGGGTAGTACAGAAGGTGCACTGACTGTGTCGCTGAAGGGTAATGTCTCTGGGAAAATGCAGCATTGGCAGGGGCAGATGGTACGAACTGAAGGCACTATCGATCAGAACAGCCGCATGCAGTATGGCGTTGTCCGTATAGAGGACCCGTATGCTCGCCAGCGGTCCAATGGCAACCCGTTGTTGGTTGGCAGCTTTCTTCAAGCAGGTATAGAGGGCGCTCGACTGGAACAAGTATTTGAAGTGCCACTGGCTTCAGTGTATCGCGGCAACGAAGTGCTGGTGATGGACGCAGAGCACCGTTTGCGTCGCCGGGAGGTCAATATTTTACGCAGTGACGATCAGTACGCTTACATAGATACTGGCTTGCAAACCTCAGATAGGCTTATCGTTTCCCCCATACAGGTACCGGTAGATGGTATGCGTGTTGAACCCGTGCAGGTGTCATTGTGAGTACTGAAAAGTCCGGCGACATCGCCGAGAGCCGCGAAAGGGGTCTGATTGCCTGGTTCACCCACAACAGTGTCGCTGCCAACCTACTCATGTTGTTTATTCTGGCGGCAGGCATAGCGTCTGCGCTGGTCATTAAAATCCAGGTCTTTCCCGATTTTGAAACCCGCATGATTCAGGCCTCCATGGCATATCCAGGCGCAGCCCCGGAAGAAGTGGAACTGGCCATTGTCATTCCCATTGAAGAGGCGATCCAGGATCTCAGTGGGATCGAAAGATTGCGCTCTACCGCCCGGGAGGGTGCGGGTAATGTCATGATTGAAGTGTCGAGTGGCTTTGATGTCAGCGAACTGCTCAATGAAATCAAAAGTCGGATCGATCGCATTGTTACCTTCCCTGATGGGGTCGAGCGGCCGGTTGTCAGCGAAGTTGAGATGGTGCAGGGCATTATGCAGGTTGCCGTATATGGCAATCTCGATGATCGGGCCTTAAAACTGTTTACCCAACAGATTCGCGATGAAATCCTGTTATTGCCGGAAGTCAGCCAGGCACAGATATTTGGTGACCGTGCCTTTGAGATCGCTGTCGAAGTCTCGGAAAACACCTTGCGTGAATATGGCCTGACGCTGGGGGAAGTGGCATCTGCCATTCGTTCCGGGTCGATTGATATTCCGGGTGGTTCTATCCGCACAGAGTCTGGCCGCATTCAGTTACGTACCCAGGAGCAGGCCTATACCGGGGAACAGTTTGGCAATATTGTGCTTCGTACCAACCCGGATGGCTCCAAGCTGCTGGTTCGCGATATTGCCGAAGTTAACGATGGTTTTGTTGAAACCGAAGAGTTTTCGCGCTTTGACGGTCGTCGCGCCTTGAATATACAGGTCATGGCCACCCCGGAACAGAACGTACTCGATGTCGATCGCGCCGTGATGGCTTATATCGATGAGAATCAGGGAACCTATGCCGAAGGCGTCAATGTCGACACCTGGGGCAGTAACGCTTTTTACCTCAAAGGTCAGCTAAATATGATGCTGGGCAATCTGGTCATGGGCGCAGTGCTGGTGTTTTTTGTCCTGACTACTTTCCTCAGATTTAATATGGCGCTTTGGGTCATGATCGGGATCCCGGTGGCTTTCTTTGGCGCCATCTTTCTGATGCCCTTTGGACCTTATCCCGTCACCATCAATATGATCAGTCTGTTTGGCCTGATTCTGGTGCTGGGTATTGTGGTGGATGACGCGATTATTACAGCCGAAAGCGTACATACCGAGGTCAGTAAACACGGTCAGTCACTGGATAATGTCATTCGCGGCGTGAAGCGTGTGTCGGTGCCGGCAACATTTGGTGTCCTGACGACGATTGCTGCCTTTGCGCCGATGGTCTTGGTTGGCGGACAGGCGGCGCCTTTCTTTGAGTCGATTTGCGTGATTGTGACCCTGTGTCTGCTCTTTTCACTGATTGAGTCAAAGCTGATTCTGCCTTCACACCTTGCTCACACACGATTACGTTTGCCCAAAAACCAGCGCCGCAGTTTGCTGCGACGCTATCAGGATGTTGTCGCCAGGCATTTACAGTCGCTGATACATAATCGTTACCGTCCGCTGTTGAGGAAAGCGATCCACAGTCGCTATACCACTGTTGCGATATTCGTCTCCGGCCTCATTCTCAGTATTGGTGTCATCGGTGGCGGCTTGGTGCGTTTTGAATTTTTCCCTAACGTGCCAAGTGACTTCATAGAAGCCAATCTGGAAATGAATGACGGTGTCTCCTATGAATCAAGGAACCTGGCTTTAACCCGGATGGAAGAAGCCATTCTCACTTTGAATGAAGACTATCCGGATGAGTCACCAGTAGACCATGTTGTTGTTTTCACCAATGGTGACGCAGGCGGTCAGATGCTGGTTGAACTGACCAAATCGGAAGACAGAACAGTCACTGCAACCGAAATTGAGCAGCGCTGGCGCGAAAGAGTTGGCACTATTGCCGGTGCGCGCGAGATTCGTTTTTTCTCGAGCACAAATATCGGTGGTGGTTCAGCAATTAACCTGCAGCTGGAAGGCTCGAACTATCAACAGCTGGAGGCAGCCGGACTGGAATTGCAGGCCCAGCTGGAATCTTACGAGGGGGTCTTCGATGTCACGAACTCCTACAGCAGTGGCAGCGAAGAAATCAAACTTGAATTGAAGCCACAGGCTGAGCAGTTAGGTCTGACTGCCAGCGCGCTGGGCACGCAAATCCGCCAAGGTTTTTTTGGTGAAGAAGCGCAACGGCTATTGCGTGGACGGGATGAATTGAGGGTAATGGTTCGTTACCCACGCGAAGAACGCAGTGCCATTACGGATCTTGAGAGCATCCGTATCCGCACACCAGATGGCACTGAAGTGCCATTTGGTGAGGTGGCTGATGCCAATGTTACGGAAGGCTTTGCCACCATTCGCCGTATTGACCGGCAGCGAACGGTATCCGTGTCCGGAGATATTGATCCATTGGTTGCACAATCTCAGACAATTATCAGAGACATCGTCGATAACTTTATACCGGAGCTGCTGGAGCGTTATCCCCAGGTGAGTTTCGCCCTCGGTGGTGCCAGTGAGGAGCAGGTAGAGTTGATGCAACGGGTGGCCATTTTCTTCACTGCTGCCATGTTCCTGATCTACACGTTACTGGCGATACCACTGAAATCCTATCTGCAGCCACTGATAGTCATGTCGGTGATACCCTTCGGTATGGTTGGCGCTTTGATTGGCCATATCGTGTTTAATGTCACGGTCAGTATGATGTCACTGTTTGGTCTGGTGGCCCTGGCGGGCGTGATTGTTAATGACAGTCTCATCATGGTGGATTTCGTCAACCGGGGTCGAGAGGAGGGGGAGTCGATGGAGAATGCGGTACTGGATGCCGGCGTCAGCCGTTTTCGGGCCATTCTGCTAACTACCCTGACAACGTTCTTTGGCTTGCTGCCCATTATGTTTGAGACCAGTCTGCAGGCACAGATGGTGATCCCTATGACGCTGTCGCTGGGTTTCGGTATTGTGTTCGGAACGGCGCTGACTCTCTTCCTGATTCCATGTTTCTATCTGATCCTGGAAGACATGAAGGCAGTCTGGAAAGGACGGCAGCGACCGGTGGTTGCTGCCTCTTGATTCGCATGAGTGACGTGACGGGAAATGTCAGGCAGCATTAACTGTCTGACATGTTCCACTTGAGCCATTCCTGGCTAAAATAGTCGGCGCACTGTTCTGCGACCGTAGCAGGCTGGAAGGCAGGCTTCGCCAGAAAGTTCATGCCGTCGCTTTTCCATTGCAGCACATGCACATCCGTTGAGTGCTTTTCCCAGTATTCCAGTGCGAGAGCGTAAGCCACCTGATTATCATCACTGATCGCCTGAATGCTGCAAACCAGATAATCAACACTTGATGGTTGGCGTCGAACGCCAATGGTTTCCAGGGCTGATTCAAACGCGCGCTGTGCGTTGAGTCTGAAATCACCTTGGGCCACTTCCATATCCTGCCAGTCGCGGATCTCGACATATTGATCAAAGCGACTCTTTCCTGATAGAGAAATGCCGTTCCCGGGTGGGAAAACCTGAGCATGAACGGGCGAACTGATCATGAAAGTAGCCAACGCGAAAAGCATGGCTTTATATTGGGGAAACGTTGAACTGGCAGAATGTGAATGGCTGAGCATGCTGGCTCCTCATGTGAACGATTTTTTTCAGCGGCAGGATGATAGCCTAGTTTCAGACAATTGTGACCTCTCAACGGCTAAACAGTGTTTTCTGTGCGACTGAAAAGGGGTTGCTCTATAAAAATGATATGTTATATCATATCAGGCTATCGCAGACTGGAGAGATAGCATGAAGTCATACCCCCATTGCCCGTTTCGTCGTAACAGACTTGCCCTGAGTGTTGCAGGCCTTACATTACCGTTGTCATTGTTTTCACTGAATACCCAGGCACAGTCGGTTGAAGAGGCTGATGAGCGTATACCCGTTGTGCTGGTGACGCTGGGGCTTGACGAAAATGCGCATCAGGTCAGCTCACCTTATGAACTGGTCGATGCAGATGACCTGTTAAGCCGGAGTGGAACACTGGGGGATATTCTGGAAAATTTACCGGGTGTCCGCTCAGACACCTTTGGTGGCGGTGCCAGCCGTCCGGTTATCAGAGGGCAGGGGGCGCCACGAGTTGAGGTTCTGTCTGATGGCAGTGATGTCATTGATGCCTCATCTGTATCGCCAGACCACGCAGTATCACTGGATACCATGTTGAGCCGTCGGATTGAGGTACTCAGGGGGCCAGCCAGTTTACAGTATGGTGGTGGCGCGATCGGTGGTGTGGTCAATATTCTGGATAACAAGATCCCTAATTACCGCCCTGAAGATGGTGCCGATGCTACGTTTATATTGCGTGGTGATACGGTAGCTGGCGAGAGAGCCGGTGCAATGAGTCTGACCGCACCGTTGGGTGAAAACTTTGCCTGGCACGCAGAAGCCACCTACCGAGATGCCGATGCCTATCAAAGTCCCGCGAGCCAGGAAAAGCGTGTGCAGGGCACTGCTGCAAAAAGCGAAAACGCCGCAATGGGCTTTAGCTGGGTAGAGGGCGATAGCTATTTGGGTATTTCCTACAGTGTCAGAAATGATGAATATGGTATTCCGGGGCATAGTGAAGCGCACCTGGACTGCCATCCGCATGGTATTGACTTGCATTGTGGTGGTCATGACGACCATGAAGAGGAGCGCGATGAGGATCATGAGGACGAACACGACGAAGACCATGATGAAGGTCATGAGGGCGAACACGACGAAGACCATGATGAAGGTCATGAGGGCGACCACGACCACGATCACGACCACGACCACGACCATGGTACCCCCTGGGTCGATCTTGAGAGTGAACGCATTGATCTCAGGGGTGAGTTCGATGCGCCGATGGATGGTATCCACCGTATCCGCATCCGTGCCAGCCACACTGATTATGGGCATGTAGAAATAGAGGGCGATGAAATCATTACCCGTTATCGTAATGACGGTTATGAAGGGCGTGTAGAGATCGATCATGAAGCCCTGGGTGGCTGGCACGGCATTGTTGGTTTTAAAGTGTCAGATAACACACTTTCTTCACAAGGCAATGAGGCTTTCATTCCTGAAGTTGATGCATCATCTTATGCTGTTTTCGCGATTGAACATCGGGAACTGACTGATAACTGGCACCTTGAAGCGGGGATCAGACTGGAAAACCAGTCTTATGATCCGACTGATTCTCAGTATGCGTCATTTGATGAAGACCTGTTCTCATATTCTGCGGCATCTGTCTGGTCTCTTGGAGAGTCTCACTCGTTCACAGTCGGTTATGCTCATGCCGAACGTGCACCTGCCGAACAGGAACTGTATGCATCCGGTATCCACCTGGCAACGGCGACTTATGAATGTGGCCTGCTGACTGATCCGGCACATTGCGGTAACGGTATCGCTGCTTCACCGGAAGCAGAAACGTCGGGTAACATCGAACTGTCAATTGCCAGGTTTGGCGGGCCGCTGACGTACTCTCTGCACCTCTACCAAAACAGCATCGATGACTACATCTATGCTCAGACGTTGGCGCAAGAGGATGATTTCCGCTTAATCCGATATGTGCAGCGGGATGCAGAGTTTACCGGTTTTGAAGCAGAAGTCGGTTATCAGTTCTCACAAAATTTTGGTGTCGAACTCTTTCATGATGAAGTTCGTGGTCGACTCGATGATGGCGGTAATCTGCCAAGAATCTCCCCGGCCAGAACCGGCGCGACGCTGAGTGCGAATGGATTGATCAGTAATCTGGACGCTGAACTGACGTACTTCCATGTAGCAGAGCAGGATGATATTGCCGGTTATGAATCAGTGACATCCGGCTACGACATGCTGAATCTGCAACTGGACTGGCAGTATGGCATGGAAGACGAGTACCACTATTTCATTAAAGCCAGCAACCTGCTGGACGAAGATGTCTGGAATCATACTTCATTCCTGGCTGACACAGTCCCTTTGCCGGGCCGTAATATCAGTGCGGGCTTGCGGTTTGATTTCTGAGTAAATGGTGTTCTCAGGCAAAGCGTAAGCGTGAATACCTCGACTGGGCCTGAGTGGCTAGTGTCACTCAGGCCCAGTTCAAGCTTAACTGAGTCATCAGAGATCAATGGGCAACAATTGCTCGCGCTGTTTCACGATCAATGAACCAATTGTGGCGATAGTCAGGCTGCGCTCTGTAGCTGAGGCTGTTTCCGGGTTCAAGGAAATATCCACTCGGTTTGGAAGGTTATACATGGCGCCAGTTGCTGGGTCAACGATTAGCATGCCGACCAAGCCACCGAGAAGTATGTTCCCCCAATACCAACCGTCAATTCTGCTCGAAATACTGTAAATCTGATCTGAATAGCCATCGAGTCTTAGGGTAACTGTGTAGGTTTCGCCGCGGAAATAACCGGCAGACGACTTAAGAGTTACCGTGGCAGGCGTGACAGGTTGTGCCGTATCAATTACAGAGGTGACTTCCCTCGCGGGGCGGGCATGATAAATGGGTGGGTAAAGTGATGCAAGGACAGCAGCTATTCAGCAGATGGCAGATGTTAAGGTGCCAGTCTCAAGTTGGACGGATCGGGAAGAATTGTTTATTCTCATCGTACTTTCGCCTGCAAGACTCTGGCGTTCATCTTGACCAAGCTTACTTGGAGGCCCATGTTGCCCATGTCCATGAGTCGTCGTGAACTTCTTCAAAGCTTGTGCCGAGTCGGGCCCGCTTTCCTGCTGGCCAGTCACCCGTTTCATTTGTGTGCTCAGGACACTCCTGTCGGAGATCGAAGGAGGCTTGACGACCTGGAGCCTCTAGCGTCCGATTTGCTTCCCACCGGGGTTCGATCCCGTTTTGTTGACGGGATCAACGGACTTCGAATGCACGTGCTCGAAGCTGGGTTTGAATCCCCCGGCAGGCCAGCGCTCCTTCTTCTTCATGGATTTCCGGATTTGGCGTACGGCTGGCGCCACTTGATGCCGATACTGGCAGAGGCGGGATACCATGTCATTGCACCCGATCAACGCGGTTATGGAAAGACGACGGGATGGGACCCGGATTATGATGGTGACCTGGCCTCATTCAGGCGACTTAACCTGGTGCGGGATGCACTCGGGCTGGTTTACGCCTTTGGGTATGAGTCACTGGCAGGCGTCATCGGACATGATTTCGGTGCACCGATCGCCGCCTGGTGCGCTATCGCCCGACCTGACGTGTTTCGCACTGTCGCATTGATGAGTGCCCCGTACGGGGGCGCACCTTCGATTCCCTTTGATACGGTCAACCATCCAGCAAAAGCAGATAGCACCGATAGCCCTGGTCTGGCTGCCCAGCTTGCTGCACTTCCGCGCCCCCGTAAACATTATCAAAGCTACTATAGCAGCCGACAGGCGAACGAAAACCTCTGGCACCCGCCGCAGGGGCTGCACGATTTCCTGCGAGCCTACTATCATGTCAAAAGTGGTGACTGGGACGGAAACCATCCTTTTCCGCTTTCCTCCAGAAAGGCAGAACAGATGGCCCGGATGCCGACTTATTACATCATGGAACTTGATAAAGGAATGGCAGAGACCGTGGCAGAGCACATGCCGACTTCCGAGGAAGTCGCCTCGAACACCTGGCTTCCTGACCATGAATTGTCGGTTTATGTAGCCGAATTTACGCGCACCGGTTTTCAGGGCGGTCTGAACTGGTATCGGGCAGGCAGTTTCGGCAGGGCTGAGCAACAGATCTTTGCCGGGCGGACCATCGATCAGCCCGCTGTCTATATTGCAGGATCGCAGGACTGGGGAAGCTACCAGAGCCCCGGTGCGCTCCAGCGAATGCAAAACGAAGCCTGTACGGATTTCCGGGGCGTATACATGATCGATGGCGCCGGACATTGGGTCCAGCAGGAAAAACCGGATGAGACCGCTAGGCACCTGTTGGCTTTTCTCAGGGATGCCTCCGCCTGAGTAGGGCAGCCACTGAATAGATTTCGTAACCATCTGAAAATATATAATTTATATGTTTCGATGTTGTCGATATGCTCCCAATTTTGCCCTCATCTAAACCCGATGTCTTCTTGACATGGTGCGGCATTGCCGTAGTATATACTTATGAAGACGGTAGTGGAAACATCAATCTTCCAGCGCAAGGCTGATGCTCTATGGTCTGGAGAGGAGCGCGAAGACTTCATCCTCCATGTAGCAACTAACCCATTTGCTGGTGATGTTGTTCCAGGTTCTGGTGGGGTTCGCAAACTTCGATGGACTTACCAGGGGGCAGGGAAACGTGGTGGAGTACGAGTGATTTATTTCTACCGGACAGTATCAGATGAAGTCTGGCTGCTTAAGATGTATGCCAAGAATGAGCGAGAGAATATTCCCGCCCACGAGTTGAGACGCATTAAGGAGGCTATTGGTGACTAAGAAAATGAGCGCAGCAGGACAGGAACTGCTGAATGATGTACTTGATATAAAAGCTGGCGCTGCGGCCCGTACATGGTCACCAGAACAAATACTGGTGATTCAGGTTCGACGTCACCTTAACAAAACGCAGAACGAGTTTGCCGGGATGCTTAAGGTTCCTGTCGGTACTATTCAGGACTGGGAGCAGGGTCGCCGTAAACCGGATAGTGCTGCCATCACGTTGATCAAAGTCGCACAAAAATATCCGGATGCGGTGATGGATGTAGCGTGATACATCTGCTTCTGAGGAGTCCGGCAGATTTGTATATCCATTAGCCTAGAAGTGATTCGTCACTGCAACGACTCGGATTTAGTACGACAAGCACGCACCCTGCTAAGTGATATTGGTGCTGGCGCAGCGGCCCACGGACCATGCGCCGTATACGTGCTACGCTCCTGAAGCGGTTTGGAGCGTGTGGAACAGGCCCGCAGCACCACACGGCCCCGCGGGAGTACCTGAAGCACAAACAAGAACAGATCCGGGACAAGACCCTGCGCTAGCAGGGCTTTGTCTTTTCCTTCAACTATTTTTTAATCGTCTATACGCGGATAAGTTTGCAATGTTGCTAGGTAAATTTGACTCAGCCAAAATTGGTAATAAGATTTCCTCAGTTTGAGTCAAATCGGCGAGAAATTCTGCGGTGACGTTGACCTCATTGAGCAACCCTCCTAGGGTCGGTCCGTAAGATTCAACTAACAGAGATAAGCCAGTCGGGAGTAGTTCCGGCCTGTCGATAGGGACATGATCATCGAACCGTTCTTCTTTAGTCTGCCCTGTCTTGCTCAAATGGATATTTGCAGTTCTATATTGTGATGGACTTATAATGGCCAGTTGATTCAAGCGATAGACGATAGCTCTCGCGCTAATCCCCCATTTAACTTTGATTGAGTATATTGCATTCCAATCGATTCTAGTTTTGCTCCGCGACCGGTATTCAGCAAGTAACGCTTGTCTGGGCAGTATGAAATGGCTAGCGAAATAATCAGCTTGGGATTCTGTTTCTCGATCTCCCGTCTCGATACCTCTGTGCAAGATTATGTGCGACATTTCATGAGAAGTATCCATCCTGATACGAGGTGAAGATTTGTCGTAATTTAGTACTATTATTGGCCTGTCTCGGTGTAACGAAAGAGCATCAACTTTCTCAGACACTTTCCCAAAACTGGATACTATGGCTCCGGCATTCTCAGCTACACGAACCAAATTTACTATCGGCCCTTCGCCGAGTTTCCAATAAACTCGAGCGGCAGAGGCTGCTTCTTCTACTTCTTTTAAAGTAGTTGCCTCAAACTGAGGGAAATTTACTACAGGCAGATCTAAATATTCCTCTAGAGTATCAATCATTCTGTTTAATAAAGTTGCGCGTGCTGCGCATTCACGACGTGATGAAACGAGTGTGCTTTTCTGCTTACGGAAGTGGCACTCTTCCTCCTTTACCAGATTGCCAATCGAGTTTGAAAAGAATTCAGGGTGAACCCTAAGTTCGTAGGCTAGCGCTTCTAATAAATCGGCGGTAGGACTCTTTTTGCAGGTAGTCTCTAGTTGATGAATGTACTGACGGGTTGCGCCGACGCATTCTCCTAACTCATTTAGAGACTTGCCCGACATAAGTCGGGCAAGTCTCAAATTATCGCCATTGAAAAATACTGTCTTGCTCATTTGCGTGACTTATCCTCAGCAATTTTGTCTGTATGTCTTTTCTTTGGTAGCGAGACGGGGGCTGCCGCCAAATTCGTGGGGTCGTCATCTGACGTGCCGACCCGTGTTATGGTAGCGAGTTCATCAAGGAGTGGTATTCTCCGCGAGGCAACCACCTCTCCGGAGTCACTCATCCCTATAAATTCAATATTTGTTGTAGTGCCTTCTAGGTCAGTTTCTACGGCAAACGTCCAAACGATTCTTTCAGGGATTGGCATTTCTAAACCAAGTACATTCTGTCGCAGTTCAGGGTGGGTTTGAGCGCGACTAAAAATATTTACCTTCGGTTTGTCTACCAACCCCTTGTAAAAGCTGAACTCTATATCTCCGATTTTGGCAATGAACCTCAATGATGGGTCGACTACACTAAGCCAGGATTCCTCCTCTGCCGCCATCGCAATTTCACTACACACCCATCTGTAGGCGCGACACCCAAGGCTCCAAGAGTCGTCTCTTATGTCAGAGCTATCAAGATTCTCAGCTCTAACTCTGGCGATCAGGTGACCAATCTGATCAATACGGCCATTTGTCAGGCAAGCGTGTAAATCGGATGGCTGAAGCATTGGGCATTACCTTCACGGAAGAATGGATACGGTAATCTTATCTGCTAAATACATAATTTGTCAACTAATATTGGAATAGTAAACCATGGTCTCGAAAGTCAACTCGATTTTGGCTATCAAATGACGCATAGAGAATGTAAGCGCAACGATGGGACAATAAAGCGTCTTTTTGCGCTAGCAATATGCTAAATTTTAGAAAATGGCTGAGGCGATTGATTGTGCTACAGGCAGGAAAATATGCGCTAACGAATTAATAAATAAGATAGATGTGAAGAGCCTCAAGCCATGTGGCAGAGGTGTATGGCGCCCCGGGCAGGATTCGAACCTGCGACCTGCCCCTTAGGAGGGGGCCGCGCTATCCAGCTGTGCCACCGGGGCGTAATCTGTGTCTGGTCTGGCGGGCGAAGTATAGCATGGCATGCTGAGCTTTGCCCGAGTGGGTCGATCAAGAGATGGGTCGATCAAGAGATGGGTCGATCAGGAGTGGGCCGGTCATGAAGTAGGGGGCAGGGCACCTTCGGGCTCAGACCATCTCTCATTGACTGCGATCAGTTCAGGTAAAACCTGGTTGAAGCACTCCACCAGTGCCGGGTCGAAATGCGAGCCGGCGTCAGCATTAATCTGCGCAACGGCCTTGTCGACTGGCCAGGCGGGTTTGTAGGGGCGTTCGTTGATCAGGGCATCGAAGACATCAGCAATGGCGATAATGCGGGCTTCAATAGGGATCTCTTCGCCTTTTAATCCATGTGGGTAGCCGGTGCCATCCCAGCGTTCGTGGTGGTAAAGGGCGATACGCCGGGCGACGGCGAGCAACCCTGTGCTGTCCTCACCAATGATGCGGCCACCAATTGCCGGATGCTGTTGCATGATGCTCCATTCTTCCGCAGTCAGTTTGCCGGGTTTTGACAAAATCGCGTCAGGGATACCAATTTTGCCAATATCATGCATCGGGGCGGCATGCAGAATCTCATCCTGGGCCTGCTCGGAAAAACCGGCAGCGCCGGCAATCAGTCGTGACACATGGCTCATACGGATAACGTGTAATCCGGTTTCATTGTCTTTGTATTCTGCTGCCAGACCGAGTCGCTGGACTACCTGCAAGCGACTGTGTTTCAACTCATCCATGTGGACCAGTTGCAAATGCGTTTTTACACGGGCGCGAACGATGGAAGGGTTGATTGGCTTGCTGATGTAATCGACACAGCCCAGTTCAAAACCCTGGGTTTCGTCTGCTTCATCAGCCAGTGCGGTAACAAAAATAACCGGAATATGCTTTGTTGTCTCGTCCTGTTTCAGCGTTTTGCAGACATCGAACCCGGTCATGTCCGGCATCATCACATCCAGTAAGATGAGATCCGGCATTTCCTGTCGGGCCAGCTCCAGGGCACGGCTGCCATTTTTGGCGAAGAGTAACTGGTAAGAGTCTTGCAGCAGAGTCCGCAAAATATGCAAATTGGTGGCTTCGTCATCCACCAGCAGGACACGTTGTTGGTCTGAAAGTCCCGTGGTAGCCATAGAACTCTGCCTCTCGTTATTTATGACAAGG
>Ga0208790_1000892_pt1 | contig 13487 bp, 11 predicted proteins | sample 10_taG_FD_184083 | JGI IMG/M metagenome (GOLD analysis project Ga0208790, IMG submission 184083) | Marine viral communities from the Subarctic Pacific Ocean - 10_ETSP_OMZ_AT15264 metaG (SPAdes) (version 2) | ecosystem: Environmental > Aquatic > Marine > Oceanic | place: Pacific Ocean | collected... | reverse complement strand
TCATCATCATGTACTTCTAATGCATTAACACGATTATGCATACCATCATTATCCTTTGTATCAACACCCCACCATTTACCTTTAGTTGTACCTGTACGGATTTTACCAGGATTACCCATTTGAATTCCGCGGTCTCCAGATGTATCTAAATTGAATTTATCATAACCATTGTTGTCTTCAAAGTCTTTTTTGGTCTGTTCATCCATTTTTAAGACTCTGAAGTCTTTAGGTGTAGTTTCCCCGCTTCTTCGCTCTGGTAGTTTACCATATGAAATTGTTTCGTAATCATCTATTAAAATTGATGGGGTAAGTTGGTCAGATTTTTCTTTACCACTAATGGATGGTAAACCACTAATATCACCTTTACGGCCCGCAAGACCAAAAGTCATTTTTCCGACCGGGTCTTTCGGAACACTTTTCTCGTTAATTATATAGTCTGTATCGTCTGGGGTTGGTGAGTATTTTGCAACTGGAGTGTCTACAATTGGATTAGAAAACGGATTAAATTTTTGTGTATATGCTAACTCACTACTGTTGCCACCAGGGGTAACCGGCATAACGGCTGTACCCGTTTGCCCCGCGATACTCATTCCTGCATCTGCAAGACTTGCTCCCTTACCCGCGGCGGTTGGTAATTTAGGTTTCGGTGCGGCTACAGTTGCCGCATGTGATTTTCCCGTGTTGGAAAATGTATTATAATCATTATTTCTACGGATTGCGGTGAATCCAACTCCATATACTGAATTAAAACCACCAAATTGTGGTAATTTCCAAGAGTCTAATCCCGTTATGGCGTTTCCAATGATTGGTATCTTACTAATAAACTTTACAACTTTTGATAACCCACCACCAGTTTTTTTGTCACCAGACGCAATCATTGATAATTTTTTATACATAAAATCTATATCATCACCAAGTCTCTTAGCTTTGTTTCCATAATAAAAAGTTTCATCAAGTAATGGTATTAATCCAGGTCTCTGTGCATGCAACCCTAAATGTTGACCACCTACTGCAGCTAATAGTCCGACTGGTGTCCAAGCTTTACCATATTTGTTTGTATTTTGTTGTAAAACTTGTCTACCAGACCACATAAGACCTTTTGTTGATGTTAACCAACTACCTATTCGTAAAAAATCCACTGCGGCTCTGGCGGTTGATGTAAGTACACCACCTCTAATATACCCATCATCAAAAGTTTTTAAAGCTTTAGGTGTATGACCAAATTGACCGTAACGTTCTGGTTCACCATCTTTTTTCTGAATACCACTTAACATTAAGGGGTGACCTGATATTATTTGTGTGGGTATCTGACCCAAATCAAGGTAGTCGAGAGCTTTGTTCAGTTCACCGGCCAAAGCACTATACAAAGAACCTACATTATACGAATCATCTTTTAGATTAAACTTATTATAGTAATTATTAAATGGCGATAGATTCTTTATATTATTACTTGAATCCGTTAATTCTGGTATTCCTGCATTCGTATCTGTTGTATAACCACTACCATAGTTAAATCTTGGACTTGACTCTGCTATAAAATCACTTGATTTAAAATTTTGATAACCAGGTCTAAATTTAAAATTAAATTCTGGAAAAGCAGATTTAGCTAAATTTACATCTCTATCATATAAATCTTTAATAAAGGTTGGTTCTTGTAAGTTCTGTATCCCTCTACCAACTTGTTTTAATTTTGGTTTTAATGATAATCTTGATTGTTCCGTAGTATAATGAAAATCATCACCTGGGTTTAGACCACTATATTGTGGTGCTGGTATGGAATCACCAATAGAAAATTTTAGGTCTGCATAACCTGGTCTAAATCCTATACCTGCGTAAAATGCATTTGCTGCTCGTGTAACCCAATGGTCGTTTATAAAACCAGTTCCATCTTGTAATTGTAATAAACCCCTATCAACTTGTTTTAATTTTGGTATATGTGTATCAGTAGTATAATGAAAATCATTACCTGGGTTTAGGCCACTATATTGAGGTGCATGTAGTGCAGAATTGAATTTAAAACTACCATAACCCGGTCTGAAAGTTGTAAAACCATTATTCCATGAATGTATTGCACGAGTTCCCCAATAGTGATTAAGGAATCCCGTTCCATCTTGTCCGGTAAGTATACCGTTTGATGGTATCGCCAATTCCTTAAAAGAATCGGTAGAATATTTTATATCAGGGTTATATCTTTGTGTATCTCCCGTATAAGAACCTATTGGTTTATATCCATCATATCCGGCTGAAAAACTTATCCCTCTTGAACTATTTAAGAAATTACTATATAGAGAATTCGTTGAATCAAAAATTGTATTACTTGGATTTACACCAACAAATTTTGTAGTGTCTACATTATTAAAGTTAAACGTAAATCCAGTTGCTTTATCATTTGTGAAGAAATCTACGGGTTTTGGCGTTGTTTCACCTAAGAATTTAGAACTATTATCAAATGTATTTGGACAAGTTTCTCCTAAGAATCTAGATGAATTATCCATTGATGTTTGATTGGTTTCTCCTAAAAAGTTAGATGAATTATCAAACGTACTTGGATTTGTTTCTCCTAAAAAGTTAGATGAATTATCAAATTTATTTACTTTAGTTCCTTGTTTAGTAGGTGTCTTGTCTGATGCTTCTAAGTTAGGTCTTGACTTTAACATTGAACTTAAAGGAGTTTGATTTTGTTTCTTCTTTAAAGGTTCACGTTTCTTGTTTACCAAAGGGTCTTTCTTTGGCATCCTAAATTTTGATAAGTCTGATTTTAAATCTTTTAAAGCCATTTATTTATCTCCCATATCCAGTTGTTCTTACACTATTTTGTTGTTTCTGTACTTTACTTATTGCTGAAACCACTCTCCCATCCACATTAATCATTACTGGTTGTGTTTGGATATCTTTTCTTAAACCTTTTATTTCACTTATTAAACCATCAAGGTTCATACCAGCATTAGTAATTCCTCCAGTTGCAAAAGACGCACCACCCCCGGCGGCGTTAATTTCTGACAAAATGGGTCTGAAAAGTTTGGTACTTTTTTTATTTATTATAGCTTCCCCACCTTCTAATTCACCAAAGACCGTTTGTATTCCACCATTTGTATGAGAATTACCTTGTAAAACTCCACCTAGTGCGTATTTTGGACCTGACATACGACGCACTTGTTCTTTCAGTTGCGCACGGTCTTCTCGTTGTTTTACAATTTTATCATGGTTTTTTATATTTTTTTCTTGTTGCATTCCTATTGCAAGCTGATTTGTTAATGTTTCTGATGATTGACCTATCATATCAGCAGTCTTATCAAATAGTCTTTGATTTTGTGATAATTGTTTAAATTTTTCTGTACCTATTTGTTTTTGTAAATCCAACTGTGCCGCAGCAATATCCTCTTCAGTTCCAAATAATTGTGCATTTCTTAATGCATTCATATTTACTTTTTTACCAGTGATGAGTCTTAGTTTCATCTCATCCCTCATAGATTTTTCTATATCTAAGCCACCTTTTTTAATTCTATTCAATTCTTTTAAATCAAAACCCCTAGCTTTTAACTCCAATCCTTGTTTGATTAATATTTCTTTTTCTTTGTCGGATGCAAATAATAGTTTTGATTGATTTAGGGCTAGAATTTCATATGCAGTAGATGTATCTGATATTTTATTACCGATTGCTCGATTTGCATTTAATTGTTCTTTTGTTTTATCTACAATTTGAGTTAGTGAAGTTGCAGTTGTACCTTGAAGTTCTAAAATTCTACCTAAATTAATTCCAACATCAGCAGTCACACCCTTTTGTACGAGAAGTGCAACTAATGCAGTTTGCATTGAAGTTGCCATTATACCCGTCTGTTTAGTGATTTCTATGGCAGCGTCTTCCAATTCTTCGAATGACATTGTTAGTAAGTTGGATTGAGCATATGCCCCAGCTATGTTTGCTTTAAATTTAGCACTTTCACCAACTGTAAATCCCATTTCTTTTTTAAATTTTACAAAATCATCATACATACCTTTTACAAAACTGAATGTTTGTTGGAATAAAAAAACCAACCCACCACCTTTGGCCAAACCACTTATCAAATTACCAACAGCACCCCCACTTGACTCAAGTAACGATAGCCCTTGTTCTTTAGCTTCTGATGATAGTTTAGAATACATTGATTCTTCTTTGGCCGCCTCTGCAAGTTCTTTTTGAGCTTGTACCATTTGTTCGGTCTTGGAAAGTGTTTTTATTAATTTATCAATACGGTCTTCGTCTTGTTTTTTTAACGTATCACCTGCTTTGATTTTTAACATTAATAAATCATTAATGGTATTACTTGTTTCTTGTAATTTAACAGAAATATCTTGTTCACCCTTCAATGTATTTAAAAGGTCTTTCTGAATATTGACAGCTTCTTTCATATTCGCAGTCTTACGACCACGAGTTTCCAACCCATCTTTTGCAGATTTGATTAATGCATTGGTTATATTGACTTCAGATTGAAGTAGAGCCTCACGCTCTTTCATATTTTTAAGACGTTCAGCCTCTAACTTTCGTAATTCCTCTTGTTGTGACCTTTTTTTATTATCGTCATCCGCCATGACTTATTCCTTATTTTTTAAGTGAATAGTATGTACCAAGTGCTTGTGATAACTTTCTTAAATTTTCGCTTTCATCATCATCCTCTTGCGAATCTATGAAATCATCAACTGATTTTTTAATATCTAGTTGTTTTTTTTGTGCAGCTTGTTTTTTCTTTTCCAAATCAGATACAGTTTTCAGTAGTCTTTTTGCTTTAGCTCTGTCTTTGAACTTATTGATTGCAGAAATTAAATCATCAATCATACCTTCATTGATTCCTGCATATAGTAACCGTTCTTTAAGTTCTGATTTTTTTATTTTTGACATAATGTTCCTTTTAGTTTATATACTATAAATATAGAAATACCCAACATTTGTGTTGGGTATCTTTATCTATTCGACTTTCTATTTATTTTTTTATTCTGCTCTTCGTAAACTTTTTTCTGTACTTGTTTAAATTCAACTATTTTAGATATATAAAACTTCCTAGCCCATACTGGCATATTATATACATCTGAAAAGGTGAATCCACCATTTCCATGATATATTAAGTCAAAAATATTAGAATGTAACTGTTGTCTATATTCAGGTTTTAGGCCAAAAAAAGGAAGTGCCCATTGGCAACAACATATCCCCCCTTTCCCCAGTCTCTTCAGATACAAATTCATAAGTAAGGTCAATGTCAGGGGTGACATCGTTAACAAATGTTCTGAGTGCTTTAGAATCTAATGCAAATAATTCATTATCCACAAAATGATTTATAACTTTCTGTTCATAATCATCATCAACCGATAAAATAATATTTTTAAGTCGTGTAGTCAATTCACGAGATGTACTATCTTTTAACTTACGATTTCTTTTTATGATAGCATCGTTTTGTTTTTTTATTCGTTTATCTACTAATTCAGTCATAACCATAAATGTTATCTTTCGACCTGAATGTGGTAATATAAACTCAAACTCATTTTTATTCGGCTCTATCTGTTTTGATGAATCGTATGGTTTATTTTCAAACTGAGTCAAGTCAATAGTATCAATTTGTTTGTTGTTTGAAAATGGGTCAAATATCTCAACCTCATAATCTTTACCATAACCCAATATACGAGCGGCTATCATAATGGCATTTTTATCACCCGTTGTTAAATCATTATATCTAATCGGTATACCTTCACCATTACCAACTATTAATGATTTAAATAGTCTATCTAAAACTGAACCATCTCTAATATATGACGATGTAGTTAGAATATCCTCTTCTTTTGCTGTCATATACTTCATTTCAACACGACCACTTGATAATGGGTTGTCTGACGGGTATAGCAATCCGTTTGATGGTAATTCAATTACCTCTGTTGGGAATTTATACTCAGATACTTTTTTTTGTTCGTATTGTTGTTTTGCAACACGAATCATTTCTTCATTAGATATCGGAGTTTTGTAGTCATCTTGTAACTCTTTACTCATGTTTCTCCTTTTAAAACTTATTGGTTAACTTTATATAAATATTAAAATTTTTATTTATAAAACAAAAAACCCCAACATAACGTTGAGGTTTCAATTTTCAATTTATATTTATCAATCAGAAATTAATATTGTAGTATTGCGTAGTCGTATCTTAATGTTATATCTACCGTTGAAATACCATCACCACCATAATCCATATCAGAAAATTTAGCAGTTGTGATAAATGCACCTTTCAATGTCCATTCCTCTACTTTATCACCAACTGGACCTAAACTGTTAAATGTAATATCTTTTTTGTAAAAATCAGAGTATCCATCTCTACCAGTTACTGACTCATGGTGTAATCTTACCCATTCCATTGTAGCTTGAGCGGCTGATGGTACTACTGCATCATACAGTGATACTGATATTGCAGTCCACTCACTTTTACCTTTAACATATCTCTTAACATTTATATGGTCAATTGGAATTTCACCATTGGTAACTTCAGGTCTTCCAGATGATTTTACCAAATATGCTGGTATTCCCTCTATGTACATAATGAACCTATTTGCCGTTTTTGGTTCAAACGATGTGAACATTATTTCATTCGGGTCTATTAACTGTGCCATTTATATTTCTCCGTTGTTGTTTTCATTCTTTATTATAAATATTACCATTCTAAAAAATATTCAGTTATTCTGGAAATGCTGCTCCAGTTGGTAGTATGTTAAAGTCAAGAACAATAAATTCAGCTGTCTTCGTTGGTTGTAAGTATATCTCACCTAACAGAATGTTTCTATCTATTATGTCAGGTGTATTATTTGTTTCATCCATCACCACCTTAAATGCGTACAAGCCTTGTCTTTGTTGGATTGATTCTAAATAAGGATTAACAATTGACAAGAATCTGTTTCTTGTTGCTGATGTATTTTGTTCAAACACCAAGTAACGAGTAGAAGATGCGATAAATTTCTTAACTGCTATCAATAATCTTCTTACGTTGATTCTATCCAATGCTGATGGTTTGGCTTGTAATGTTTTCTGTCCAAATACAGTTACACCTTGTCCAGGAAATGTTGCTATTGGATTAACTCTACCTTCATAAAGGTCATCTCTCTCTGTACGTGTTAATCGTGTCTTAGCTTCTATAACAGTTGTTAAACCACCACGACTTAATCCTGCTGGTGCAAACCACTCTGCTGACACTTTGTCATTAAATGCTATAACACCTGGTAGAACCACTGATGGCGGAACCCATACTGGTTTATTTTTATCTGAATCTAAAATCTTAACCCAAGGATAATATGTTGCAACATAGTTAGAGTCAAATGTTTCTACTGCATTAGTTGCTGTTGAAATAGGGTCATCTATATCAAATCCATCCATAACATAGAATGTATCTTGTCTATCTTCGCACATATCTTTAGCGAATGTTGTTACTGATGAATGTAGTCTGTGAATAAGACCTGGTATTACTAACATATTTATATCAAACTCATCTGGATTAGATATTGCATTAATTGCTTTTCTAAATGCAACTGTTCCCGTTGCTGTTGCAGATGAACAATCCCACCCTTGGGTGTTTCCACCTGTAATGTCTGCGCCGGTTGAAACCGTTCTATGTGGTTTAAATCCATCAAACCCACCTTGAAATGGAACTAAAAATTTCTTAGATGCTAGTCCCGTATTAGTCGTTAAATCAATTGAACCACTATATGGTGATGTTGAATTGGGCCAGTTAGCACCTGCTTCTTGGGAATAATCTCCTAAGTAGAATGCTGAACCAACTGTACCAGGTGACCCATCGGGTGTTGGAGCTAAGAACTCAAGATTATCAGTAGTTGCGAAATCAAAATCCAATCCCCAATATTTTTTAGCATTATAAGTACTATTTATTTGTTGTGCTGATACATATGTTGGGTTTGGTGGAGTAAGGTTTGGCCCTATTGGATTTACTAATGCGGCAAAACCAAATGGTACGATTGACGGGTCTATACCTTTATTGGTAACTACAGCTGTCATCTCAACTCTAATATTTTTTGATAGATTTTTGTAATCACCATTCGTTGATAGTTTACCATCAGCGTCAATTGTAATATATTTGTCACCAATCACTCTTGCGATATAATTTGGTGAATCTGGGTCTAAGTTAACACCTTGCCACATTTCAACTACGTTAGGTCTAATATCTGAATCAACTATACCTACAAATGGACTTCCTTTTCGAGCTACTGGTTTATCTTGGTCAACTTTCCTAAGTACAACTGTAAATGAACCGTATTCAGAACCCGCTATCGTGCCTGCTGCTTTAATATCTCTAATACCAATTTTAAACTCATAGTTAGTTACCGTACCATGTGACATTGTATAGAACTTAAATAAGTTAGTAACATTTCCACCAACTTTTTGTGATGTTATATATGGTGTACTTGCTTCTGTATATGCTTTGGTGAAATCTATATCTCCAAATGACGCTGAATTTACTACTACTGTCTCACCGGTTGCAAATGACGCTGATTGGAATGTTGAGAAGTTTGAGTATGCATATCCCTTTTTCTCACCTTTTGGTGAAAATCCATACGTCATAGTCCAGTAATCACCATTTGTTGGATTCATTGATAGTGATACTGCGGTTTCGGCGATACCACCTGACCCTGATAATGTTAATACGAATGAACTTGCTGTAGTCCCTGTTATTAAACTTAGGTCAAACGTATCGTCTTCTTCTGCTTCGGTAACATTAAACGTTGGGTGTATTAAACCTACGGTTTTTAATCCATTTGAAGATGAAATTGTTAATGCGACAGGGTCTACTAATGTATATCCACTTGCACCTAATACCCTCACGATTGTTGCTGTTCCTGCATCTTCCAAATAACTCTGTGCCGTATATGGTAAATATGAATCTTGAGTTAATCCACCAAATACTTGTTGAAAGTCTTGAAATGAGTCAACTTTAGTTGGAACGAATGCTGGGCCTTTTATTGTAGAACCTATCAATGCGGCTCCAATTTCACCAATTCCGGTGGGTAAAAATGACAAGTCCTTTTCTCTTGTAAAAACACCAGGACTTACTATTCTTTCTGCCATTTAATTCTCCTATATTATTTTCTGGGTTTGTATATTTATAAATACTTTTAAAAATTGAAAACGATTATATTTATTTTTTAGGAGTGAAAGTACCCGTAGTGATATCAAACTCACCCTCTCCATACTTTTCTCTTAGTTCTCTTGCTAGTTCAATTTCCGACTCTCTTAATTTAATATATTTTTCTTTGAGACCTTGTTTAATACTATCAATATGTTTAAATTGGGAATTTAATAAAGTAATTTCAATTTCCACCTCACCCAGTCTAGCGGTAATTTCTGAAAAATCGTCTTTAAATTTTTGGATTTTTTGAATTTCTAGTTCTTCAAACTTGATAACTTGTTTTTCTGTAACTTTTTTTACTTCTGCCATTATTGTGTTTTTAGTTAAATAATCACTTTATATAAATATGTAAATATTTTTCAAAAACTATGTATCTAATTTAGTTTTATATACCACTTTTGAAAAACCAAATGCCTTCTGAGTATTTATGGTTTGACCTCTATGTTCTGGTATGAGATATGCTTTTGCGGTTAGGGTTACATTACTTCTTACTATTCGTTCTTCACCAACTCCATTTGTGGTTTCAAATGAATAAGAATTACCTTTTATTTCAAATTTATATCTCTGACCGAAACATTGACCTTGGAAGTAGATTATCTGTTCTACTAATTTATTTAAATCTTCTGTAAAATCACACCATATAATTACATCGTATGAAATGTTAACATAATCGGGTGTGTCTACTATATAACGTTCAAGTACTGGTCTTTGGTCTATTAGTTGTGAGAATGCATCGTATTTATTTTCTTGGGTATATTTTCTAACGAATGTTCTTGATGTGTCGTCATCTGTTAATACTTTTAGTTTTGCTAAATCTGTATTAACATCTAGTGAGTTTCTTTTAAAAGTTATTAGTGGTGTAATTATCTTACCAAGTTTATCTCTTATATACCCATCCTTTTGAGCTGATACCCAATTTTCAGGTGATGAGTAAATAACAGGTACTGGTATAAACTTACCATCTTCTTTTATGATTGGTTTAACATCTCTTTCTAAAAAATCCTTAAACGCTAAATCAATATCATATATTCCTACTGATATATTTTTAACATCATCAGTTCTTCTGCTTATCTGTTTGGCTTTATTCAATTTTGGGTCATCTGAAAATGAACTCTGTGTTTTTTTCAAATCAACTTTATCATCCCTATCAATTCTAAATTTTCTAGCCATATTATATTCCTACTGGTAAATCATTATTATCTTTGTTAATACCAACTCTAAAATCATCTTTTAATTTTAACTGACTTCTTCTAGCTACATGAGTTGATACTATTATTGATACATTATATCCTTGTGTATCACCACCATCCCAAGTATCGGGGTTTTTTCCTGCAAAGAACTGATTTTCTAAATCTGAATCTACTATGTGTTGTTCTCCGTTCCATTCAATTACATCACCAATTTCTGGAAATATATTTTTATCCACCAATGTATCTCTTAAAAATGCGAATGTTACTGTTCTATTATATGATGTACCGAACTCATCAAAAGTTTCCTCTGATTCACCTCTAGTGACTAGTGATGGCATTTTAACGGGATTGTAATATACCTTATCCTTACCTTCACCATACAGATTTCTTTTACTATCATCCAATATTATTTTGTAATAGTAAATTTCTGTATCAATTATATCATTAATTAGTTCTTTATTTACGTGTCTAAATAATGATGCATCTCTATGTCCGCCAAATAGTGCCATATTTTTACCCGATGTAGATTGCTCTTGGTACTTTATTTAATGTTGTTTCCATTGCTTCAGATTCTTCTTGTTGTGCTTGAAGTAATGCTTTTCTTGATGTTGCTTCTAAATTCTCTCTTAACTCTGTTGTTAATATTTCTTTTTCCGTTGCAGCTTCACTTCTCAAATCAGAACCATCCAATGTTATATCTGCACCTGGTATTGGTATTGATGAGAACTTAGCTCTTACTGCGCCTAACATTTCTTTAGCTAGTGCAAGTGTATATTTCTGTATCCACCGTTTACCAACATGATTTATTTGTTTGTATACAATTCTATCAAAAGGAGCGTTTGAGAAATCTGAAATACCATATGATACTACTGGATTACTTCTATCCTCTAATTTAATATAATGGAAGAATACTTTATTACCGTTATCTGCTGTTAAAGGTCTTGGGAATATTCGTATTCTATTATTCTGTATGTCAAATCCAAAATGAGATTTTCTAACCATATCATTAAACTCAATTGCTTGAACTCTTAATAAATCAGCATATAAGGGTTGCATCTCAAATGTAACACCAGGTGAATAATTACCAAATCCGAATGTATCCAATGCTTGGTCTGAACTAACACCCGTTCCTACGAATGGGTCAAAGTACCTAGTCATTGCCGGTGGTGCAAAATGTAATACTCTTTTGATTTCTATATTATCAGTACCTGGTGTACCACTTTCAAATGATGTACTTGATGTATTAGTTAAATCATAAACTTGTTGGCCTGCTGTTAATGTAAATGAACCTGTATAATAAGTTACTCTACCACCACTACCGGCTTCAGTACCATAATCTTTAGCAAGTGATACTAACCCACCAAGATTGGCGTTCAATTCGGTTTGTGATAAATTTGAACTTGTAGATGCACCTTTTAGATTTAATAGGTTTTCTCTTATGTTGAATTGATTTACTTGTGATGAGTATTCAGAAATTGATTCTTCAAAACAAGTATAAAAATTAATACTTTGGAGTTCTATATCAACTATTGGATAACCTAGTCGTTTGGCGCACCAAGAGGCAACCTTATCAACCTCATCTATAAAGTCTGAATCCGTATCATAGTATCCGAATGGCGTATCACCTGCCCAGAAGGATGATGAGCCTGGCCATATTGGAATGTTTACTGCCATTTAAGTCTCCGTTTTATAATAAATATGTAGGAAGTTTATTTAACTATGTATTTACACGTACCTATCTTTTAATGCGTTATAATTTTGTAATACTTCTGCTGCTGATAGTTCTTTATTGTATATTTTAACTGCTGCTATTTTTCCATTCCAAAATGCTCTATCATTATATTTAGGTAGCTGACTGACCATAGTGGGGCCATTGGTTTTAATGGTGCCAGAAATAGAACTATTAGAACCTGCTTCGGATGGTGTGGTATATCCATTTAAATATAACGTTATACCTACCTGAGTACTACTCCCATCATAAGTTCCTACTACATTATACCACGTATTTGTACTTATAACAGTAGAGGTCGTTTGGGTACGCATCCCATTGGCTCCGGGATTTATATCCATCCATAGGTTTGCTGGAGAAGAATTACCTTGTGTTGCAATATACCACCCCCTTGAATTATTGTCGTAGTTAGCTAATATTGCTTTTATTGAAGTTGACCCATCTGCGAAACTATCAGCGTGGATAAACGCTGATACACTAAATGCATCTGTACGTTCAAAATTGGCAACGGTATTATCCATCTTTATTAAATCATCTGTACCATCAAAATCAAAAACACCAGATTTATCTGTACTTAAAGTTGTTCCATTTATTAGAGAGCCAGTAATATTACTATCCATTAGGTTATTTACATCAGTACCACTACCTGGGTATGACCTTTTGTTTGCACCATCTATGTATAATATCAACCCATCATTTACTATGTCTATACCTCTTATTAACCCCATAAATCCCTAATTTAAATTATAATGGAAAATCATCATCAGATGTCCATTCACTTGTACTTAATATCGTTAGGATTTGAGTGTAGGTATATGGGCCCTCTTTTGTTGTTAAATCATCAACCCAAGATGGCATTGTACCATCCCATTTTACAAATGTTTTACTACCACTCACATTTGTTCTGAGTGTTGTTAAACTCGTTTCTAAAATATCTTCAAATTGTATTGATGAAGTCTCAGAAGTTCCCAAAATCATAAATTGTCTGTTTTCGTATGCCATAATATATATTTTAATTATTAACCACCACCCGTAAATACCATTAGATATCCAGAACCGGCACCACCACCTGGTGGTGTACCACTACCCGATACCCAAATTGAACCCGTTGTTGTTGGTTGTGTTGTTGGTAAAGCTGTTATTAATACCTCACCACTACCAGATACCTTAAATAAAGTAACACCTGAAATATCTTTTACGTTTAATAGATTATGTTCTAAATCATTTGTTACTGTAAATAAGCCACCAAGAGTTCCCTTTACTTTAAATACGGAATTTACATCAGCACTACCACTATTAGTAGTTGTATCATCTATAAATACAGAACCAGTAATCCGTAGGTCATTTGATGTTGAATATATTGACCCCGTTGCAGTAAATATACCACTGCCACCACCACCACCACTTGCTTCTAGTGTAGTA
>Ga0208790_1000887_pt1 | contig 13532 bp, 16 predicted proteins | sample 10_taG_FD_184083 | JGI IMG/M metagenome (GOLD analysis project Ga0208790, IMG submission 184083) | Marine viral communities from the Subarctic Pacific Ocean - 10_ETSP_OMZ_AT15264 metaG (SPAdes) (version 2) | ecosystem: Environmental > Aquatic > Marine > Oceanic | place: Pacific Ocean | collected... | reverse complement strand
TGTGTTAGTATAACTTTTGTATTTTTGAAAACAATTCATTTGTTCAAATTTCTCAGAATGTGCATTATACACTTCATCATGATTATAAGAAACATTTTCTTGTTTTTTATTTGTAAAAGATATTACTACATTTTTACCAATTAATGATTTTCTAATTACAAATCTTTTAGTTTTAAGTTCTTCAACTACATTTAATTTTGACATAATTTTATTTATTTATTTAGTTATTAATTATTTATCTATTTATATTATCCAGTTTGTCTCGTATTTACATTGTAAAAGTATGTAAATTGTTTTGTTGATATTATTAGTTAGCAGATATAGCTCTGCCGCTCACTGTTCACATATGTGAATTGAATTACATATGTTAATTAGTATTGCCATTCGTATTGTTTATACTCGCTAAATGCTGCTCAACGACGAGTTGTATTGTGTTGCTGTTTACATATATATTATCCAAATGATATCGTATTTAGTTTGTATAATGTGTGTGACTAAATGACATGACAAAACGACAATATGTAGAATAATGTGATAAAAAAAAATAGTATGTGATGTGTTCGTTTAAATAGCAAAAGGTAAAACATTGGAGGTAAATGAGTTAAAAGAGGGCCCCGTGGGCCAAATGATTTTCGATTTTTGTAACGGACTGGGTATCAATAGGGTAGGGGCAACACTATACTTCTATATTTATAACATTTTTATGTGACATTAGGTTGTTAATATATACTAATAACAGGCTAGTGTCACATTCTCCTCCCTAAGGATATTACTAGGGTAATATCTAGGAGTAGAGATAGGTTAGTAGAGATAGAGAGTAGTAGGCTATTGTCATAGTGTAAATTACTTCTTTACTATGTGATCATACTTAGTATGAAACAGAAACTATCTCCAACCGCTAAGCGAGCAAAAGCTATTCGTGATAAAAAAGCGGCGATGACAGCGGATAGACGTAAGAAGAAAGCTGAAAACCAAGTAAAAAGGAGAAAAGCCATAAAAGAAGGTAAAGATATCAAAGGAAAAGACTACGACCACAAAGATCGTAGATTCAAGTCAGTTAAAGCAAATAGAGGAAATGATGGTAAAGGAACGAAGAGAGAAGGCTTTAGCACAAAGATAATGAAAAGAACATAGGGAAAGACCCTAAACCAAGTTATTAACCAAAAATAAAACCAAAATGACTTATTTGTATTATAAGACCAGTTCAACTGGCAACATTAAACCGAATGAAACAACCATTAAACACTGGAAACACCTCGCTGAGAAGAAAAACTGGCGAATTACCCAATTACCTAATGGATTTTACCAAACAGAGTGCTTAAATCCCGATAAAGAGGATACATGGCAAGATGTTACGCGTAGAGAAACAATAGAAGGAGCGGAAACTGCAATAAATGGCAGTGTTAAGCACTTTGCAGACAAATTAGAGGCTACAAAAGGCCCAAAGGTTGTAAAAACGTTCGAATAGAACACAATTTAATCAAATTTAATTTAATACATGGAATACAATCAACCAAGCGAGATTGTCAAAGACGTGAGTTTTGGCGATATTGCTAATAAAAAAGTAGTAGCTGGCGTTGAAAAGCTAGCTAAAGCAGTAAAATCAACCTTAGGAGCATCTGGTAAGTGTGTAATTTACGAAGATGCTAGAGGTTTACCGGTAATAACAAAAGACGGAGTAACTGTAGCAGAATCAGTTGTCTTATTTGACCCGGTTGAAAATATGGGGGCTACCCTTATTAAAGAAGCTGCTAGAAATACAGTGAGAGAAGCAGGTGACGGTACTACTACAGCTACCGTCCTTGCTGAAGCACTGCTAAAAGAAGTAAATAGTAGTGATGCTACTATTAGAGAAATTAAAGACGGGATAAAATCCGGTCTTAAAAAGGTAAATAATTACCTAGATAAGATTTCTGTCAAGATCGAAGGCGATATGCTCGAATCTGTTAGTTCAATAAGTTGCAATAATGATGCGGAACTAGGAAAGATTATAGCAGAAGCTTATACTAAAGTAGGTAAAGATGGTGTGGTATTAATGGAAGAGTCCCCAACTGAAGAAACATACGTTGAAGTGGTTGACGGAGTTCAGATAGATTCAGGACTCACATCTCCACATTTTGTTACTGATAAGGACAAGCAGATATGTGAGCTTGACAACCCGTTAGTATTAATAGTATCTTCAGAAATACCAAACATAAGAAAAATACAAACAGTATTAGAGCATGTTATAAAAACTAAGCGACCTCTTTTGATTGTCGCTCCAGTTGACCAACAAGTGAAAGCCGCTCTTCTTATGAACAAGGTAAAAGGTAATATAAAAGTTAATATAGTTGACTTACCAGGCTTTGGTCCCACTAAAGAGGATACTGTAGCTGACTTAGCGTTTCTTGTTGGCGCTAAGGTTATTAACGAGCAATTAGGGGATGATTTAGATCTTATAGATGTAGATTGCTTAGGTCAAGCGTACTCAGCAATAACTGATGATAGAAACACAGTATTGACTATAGACACTCCAGAGGATGAAATGGAAGAAAGAATTGAGAGTATTAAGAAAACTATAGATAAATGGGAGAAAAACCCGTTTATACAAAAGAAACATAGAGAAAGGTTGGCTATGCTATCTGGTTCTGTTGGAATGGTGAAAGTAGGTGCTGATTCTAAAGTTGAACTCAAAGAAAAGAAAGATAGAATAGAAGATGCGATATACGCTACAAAAGCTGCTTTGAAAGAAGGGATAGTGCCTGGTGGTGGAATCGCACTAATGGATGCGTCTCAAAAAATCCCCGCTAAAGCGGTAGGTGAAGAGATACTACTTAAGGCTATTCAATCCCCTTTCTATACTATATTAGATAATGCTGGTATAGATTATCCAGACTACGAAGAAGTTGAGGGCGAAGGTGTAGACGTTGTAACAGGGAAAGCTGTTAATATGATCGAATCCGGAATAATCGATCCAGTGCTTGTTACTAAGTCTGCGCTCAAAAATGCAGTGAGTGTAGTATCAACAATAATATCTGCAGATTGTGTAATTTCAAATATGAGAACAAATGAAAGCAATCAATAGATATATAATAGTAGATAAAATAAAGACAGAACCCAAAAAGGTTGCTGGATTGATCATGACAGACGAGACTGATCAAGACAACCGTTATATAAAAGCAAAAATAATATCGTGTGGACATTTAGTTGAAGGACTAGAAGATGGAGATACGATATATTACGATAAACATGCTGGACACGACATATCATGGAAGGATACTCTTTATAGAGTTATTCGTGATGGTGACGTTGTTCTAGTAGATTAACCCAAACCAAAATCCTAAAACCAAAATCCTAAAAACAAAAACAAATTATTAATTAACAAAAACAAAAAATTATGCAAGCAATGGAAAGGTATTTATACTTTAGAGCAATAGCTGATGAGGATAATGATGATGGAGATGGTGCTTCATCAAACATCAACCCAACGTCAATATGTATACCGGCTAGTAGGATAGTTGGTATAGCCCCTTCATCAGACACGTTAATAACAATCTGGTTTAAGAGTGTTAAAAACGCATTTACTCAAGGAGACGCTGAAGAGGTGTTAAAAGATAGTATAGCGCTATCAGTAACAACACATCGACACAAAGCGGCTATATCTGAGATTATTAGAGCGATTAACGGTGGACCACATTCAGATGGTTTTATAGTTGTAGCAGATGATGTAACTACAAACTATGCTAACGAAACTGTAGCAGCACAATATATTCACCCTGATATCACTGGAATAGCAGATGATGGTATGAATGTATTTGGAGCGAACAGCTAATAGTTAACTAAATTATAAATATTAAAAATTAAAAAAATGATAATAGACAAATATCTTTATTTCAGGAAACAAACTGATCAAGATTCCGATGATGGGATTGATGATTCGTTATTTTTACCTGCTAGACAAATTACAGCAATGGTACCAACGTCTACTACAGCGTTAACTATTTTCTTCGAAAGTATGTATAACGATCAAGGTGGATCGGACAATGAGGTTGTTATTTCTGATAGTGTAGTTTTAACATGCACTCAAGGTAAAGTAAAACAAGCAATTCAAACTATAGTGCAAGCAATAAATTCTAACAGATTATATCAAGATGGACTTATTGTTGTAGCTGATGATGTTACTACGACATACTTAACGTCTTCAGCGTCTGCTGATGAAACAATTACCGCTACATATGTAGATAGTGGTATAACAGCATGTGCTTCAATAACAATTGCAACAGCACTATCTTAATAGTTAAACATTGAGATTAACCGCGCAAGATTTGCGTGAAATGAATATCCTTAAGTATTACAGGCTCACTAGAAAGTGGGTCTGTAAGACTTACGGGTTAAAAGACGCAGACTTAGAATTATTAATTTATTTAGATTGTAAAGGAAGATTTACACGAAACGATTTTATCAACGGAGTTTATACATATTCGTGGGATAAAGCAAGATGGGAGAGATTAAAAAGAGAAGGTTGGATAGAAACTTGGAGACACAGGAATCGCACGACGATAATGTACTCTGTATTTAAAACTTCTTGGAAATGCTCTCAAATGATTAGTAGGATATATAGAATCCTATTAGGTGAGGAAGACTTACCCACTTCAGAAAGAAGTGTATTTTATAAAAATAAATCATATACAGATAAAGTTTACAACAAAGCTATAGATGATATGATTAAAGATAAAGACAGATAATATGCCAGGAATAGGAGGTTATAAGAAAAAAGCTAAAGGCAAAAGAGGTTATACACAAAATTGTAAAAAATGTGGTAAATCTAAAAGAACTTGCAAATGTTAGGTGGATTGTTATCTGGAGGTGCCGCTGACCTCGTAAAAGGCATAGGTAGTGTCGTAGATAATCTACACACATCTAAAGAAGAAAAGCTCGAAGCAGAAAGAAAAATAAAAGAATTAATGGCTAACTACCAAGCTGAGATGGAGAAAAACATCACAAGCAGATGGGAAGCCGATTTAAAATCAGATTCATGGTTAAGCAAAAATGTTCGACCATTAGTAATGATTTTTTTAATAGTATGCACCATGCTATTAATATTTATTGATGCTGGTGCAATAAATTTCGAAGTAAAATCATCATGGGTTGATTTACTTCAATTAGTATTAATAACCGTGATCGGTGCCTATTTCGGCGGTAGATCACTAGAAAAAGTAAAAAAATAAAATTATGGGAATGGTAAAAAATGATTGGATTGGTTCTATAACAGGATCAGCATATTGCGACGCTGCCTCAGCGGTAACACCTCCAGCGAATAAAGTTATTGTAGCTATATACTTTATACAGGACAACACACCAACGGCACTAGTTGCTGAAGATCCAGCTATGTATGCTAATACAGCGGTAACAGCACACGAGCAAGACCACGCGTCTACTAATGCTACCGACCATGGTGATGGTGGGTTAGCGATAAGTGGTGCTAAATTTTCTGCAGGATCAACTATTTATGGTAGATGGACTAGTATAACTCCAGAGGCAGATGCTGATGGTGGGGTTATAGTGTATTTTGGAGAATAAATAAAACAAATTAAATTAACTTAAATTAAATAAAATGGCAAAAGGAACAAACGCAAAAATTAAAGAACTTAAAGGTATTAAACCTGAGAAAATAACTGATGAACAGTTGAAAAAAGTTCAAGACACTGTAAATAGTATAAATAGAGCTCAATTAGAAATAGGATCTATGGAATTAAAAAAACATGAGATGATGCATAATATCGCTGGCCTTAGAGACGAATTAACTTTATTACAGACTGAGTTTGAAAAAGATTATGGTACATTCGATATTAACATTCAAGACGGTGTAATCAATTATCCAAAAGAAAATGGCAAAGCTGATAAGAAAGATTAGTATTGGTAAAGATTATAAGAATGACGCTATGCACTATGCCGTAGGACAAGAAGTATATGGCGGTCATACTATCTGTGATATAATAGAAGAAGATGACAAGTTTTCTGTATATATCAAAAAAAACAAAGATGTATTACCCTGGAAAGACTTTAATAAAAACATGGCGGTATCTGTAGAATATAATCTCGAATATTAATGAAAAGTGTTTACAACTTTGTTGTAACACCAAAAGGACAAAGATATAACAATACTAAAAAGTTAGATGGTGGAGAGTTGATATTAAACACTGAAATTTTTAATCATCAATATGTTAACAGGGAAGCAACAGTTATATCAACCCCAATGGTGGGACATACTGACATACAAGCAGGTGATACAGTTATAGTACATCACAATGTTTTTAGAAGATGGCATAATGTTAAAGGTGTAGAAAAGAACAGTAAAAGCTATTTTAATGAATCAACTTATTTTATAGCTTCAGATCAAATTTTTTTATACAAAAGAAAAAACAAATGGATAGCTCCAGAGGGCTATTGCTTTGTAAAACCGTTAAAGGCAATGGATCAATTTAATATTGAATCCGAAAAACCACTACAAGGTATTGTTAAATATTCAGATGGTACAGTTGAGGTTAATGAACTAGTTGGTTTTATACCAAGTAGTGAATACGAGTTTATCGTTGATGGCGAAAGACTATATCGAGTTTTATCTAATTTTATTACAATCAAATATGAATATCAAGGAGACGAAGAAGAGTATAATCCAAGCTGGGCATAAAGCGGTTGAAGAACTGATTAAAGTTGCTAAAGAAGCTATAGTTGATAGTGGGGATGATATAACAGCAGATAGACTTAAGAATGCCGCGGCTACTAAAAAACTAGCTATATTTGACGCATTCGAAATACTTAACAGAATCCAAGAAGAAGAACAACTACTTGAGGGCAAAACACCTGAAGAGAGAAAGGAAAAAGTCTTTAAAGGATTCGCAGAAGGTAGATCTAAGTAATGTACGAGCAAAATTTAGTTAAAATAATAGAACCTATTAAAAAGACAACTATTAGTCGTCTTAATAAATCTAAAAAATGGAAATATGGCTATGATAAAGAACACGATGTCGTTATTATCTCAAAAACTGGAAAAATCGGTGAAGTGGTTGAAATCCAAGGCTTGCGAATTGGCTTGCCGTTGGAACCAAAAGGAGTGTACATGCACCCCAAAAACAAATGGGTAAAATTTGAACAACCAAAAGATTTAGAGCGTTTAAAAAATATATTTGATTGGAGGTCGTACCCTGAAGACCAAAAAGAACAATGGTACGATTACATAGACGAAGAATTTAAAAGAAGAGATGAGGGGTTTTGGTTTACTAATAATGGTAAGTCAACTTGGATACCTGGTACTCACTATATGTACTTGCAGTGGAGCAAGATAGATGTTGGAGCTCCAGATTTTAGAGAGGCAAATAGATTATTCTTTATATTCTGGGAAGCGTGCAAAGCAGATAAAAGATGTTATGGTATGTGTTACCTAAAGAACAGAAGATCAGGGTTTTCGTTCATGTCATCTGCAGAAACAGTTAATTTAGCCACTCTTGCGAGTGATAGTAGATATGGTATACTATCTAAAACAGGTGCAGATGCTAAGAAGATGTTTACTGATAAAGTAGTGCCGATAAGCATAAACTATCCTTTCTTTTTCAAACCTGTCCAAGATGGTATGGATAGACCAAAATCAGAGTTGGCGTATAGAGTACCAGCTAGTAAATTTACAAGGAAAAAAATTACAGCTAATGAAAAGCTGGAAGACATACAGGGGTTAGATACAACTATTGATTGGAAAAATACAGGAGATAATAGTTATGATGGTGAGAAATTAGCTTTATTAGTACATGATGAAAGTGGTAAATGGGAAAGACCTGATAATATATTAAACAACTGGAGAGTTACAAAAACATGTTTAAGATTAGGTAGTAGGATCGTTGGTAAGTGTATGATGGGTTCAACATCAAACGCTTTAGATAAAGGAGGTGATAACTTTAAAAAATTATACAATGCAAGCGATGTCACAAAGCGAAATAGAAATGGTCAAACAAAGTCTGGTTTATACTCTCTGTTCATCCCAATGGAATGGAACTACGAAGGATTTATTGACGAGTACGGAATTCCAGTTTTCACTACTCCTGATATCGATGTCCTCGCCCCAGACGGTGAACTAATAGATGTAGGTGTAATAGATAACTGGCAAAACGAAGTAGATGGTTTAAAAGATGATCAAGATGCTTTAAATGAGTTTTACCGTCAGTTTCCAAGAACAACAGAGCACGCTTTTAGAGACGAGACAAAAAATAGTATATTTAACTTAGTGAAAATATACGAGCAGATAGATTACAATGAAGAGATGTCTAGAACCCTAGGAATTACAACAGGTAATTTTCAATGGGTGAATGGTATTAAAGATTCTCAAGTGATATTCTATCCAGATCCAAAAGGTAGATTTAAAGTTAGCTGGGTTCCACCTCAGCAATTACAAAATAGAGTGGTACTTAAAAATGGTATAAAATATCCTGGTAACGAACATATGGGTGCGTTTGGTTGTGACTCGTATGATATATCGGGGACCGTAGATGGAGAAGGTTCTAAAGGTGCTTTGCATGGGCTTACCAGATTTAGCATGGAAGACGCGCCGGCCAATAGTTTCTTTTTAGAATACTTATCAAGACCACCTACGGCAGAGATATTCTTTGAAGACGTTTTAATGGCATTAGTATTTTATGGAATGCCGATACTTGCAGAGAATAATAAACCAAGACTATTATACTATTTAAGAAGAAGAGGATATAGAGGATTTTCTATGAATCGACCAGATAAAGTGTGGAACAAATTATCTGTAGCGGAGAAAGAAGTAGGTGGAATACCTAATTCTTCAGAAGATATAAAACAAGCTCATGCGGCTGCAATTGAAATGTACATTCAAGACCACGTTGGCATGAGACAAGATGGAACGTTTGGAGACTTATACTTTAATGACTTATTAAATGATTGGAGTAGGTTCGATATAAATAAAAGAACAAAGTTTGACGCAACGATAAGTTCTGGTTTAGCAATAATGGCAAACAATAGACATTTGTATGCTCCAAACGCGAAGGTTGAAAAACCTAAATTAAACATAAATGTTTCCAAGTACAAAAACTCTGGAACTAATTCACAAATAATCAAATAATAAATATGGCAGAGTCTGGCATGCAAAATTATTTTCCGAGTCAAACCGTAAGTGATGCTGAAAAGCTAAGTTACGATTATGGCTTAAAAGTAGGTAAAGCAATACAACACGAGTGGTTTAATAACGATAGAGGTTCTAATAAATATAGATCTAACCACAACGATTTTCATAATTTAAGATTGTATGCTAGAGGCGAGCAATCTATTCAAAAATATAAGGATGAGTTATCTATAAATGGTGATTTGTCCTATCTTAATTTAGACTGGAAACCAGTACCAGTAATAGCTAAGTTCGTAGATATAGTTGTTAATGGTATAGCTGAAAGAATGTATGATATAAAAGCTTATTCTCAAGACCCTCATGGATTACAAAAAAGAACAAAGTTTGCTGAAAATATGTTATCTGATATAAAATCTAAAGGTATCAATGAAATCGCAGCTTCTTTTGGTATGGATTTAAGAAAATCTAACCATGATGTCCCTCTTCCAGAAACCGTAGAAGAGGCAGAGTTATATATGCAGTTAACTTATAAGCAAGCTGTAGAAATAGCTGAAGAACAAGCTTTAAAAACTTTATTCGAAGGAAATAATTACGAATTAATAAAGAAAAGATTTTATTACGATTTAACAGTTCTAGGTATTGGAGCTGTAAAAACTTCTTTCAATACTTCTGAGGGAGTTGTTATTGACTATGTTGATCCGGCTAATTTAGTTTATTCTTATAGCGACTCGCCGTATTTTGAAGATATATATTATGTTGGTGAGGTTAAAAATATTCCAATAAATGAATTAGCAAAACAATTCCCACATTTGTCTGAAAGTGATCTTGAAGATATATCAAAAACAAAGCACGATAATAAAGCGGGGTATAGTTCAAAGCATATAGAAGGTGATAATAACAGTGTTCAAGTTTTATATTTCAATTATAAAACTTATATGAATGAGGTTTACAAGGTAAAAGAAACAAGTACAGGCGCTAATAAAATTATACCTAAAGATGATAGTTTTAATCCACCTGAAGATATGGAGGGAGGTTATACTAGAATGTTGAGATCTATAGAGTGTCTTTATGATGGTGCTATGATACTTGGCTCTGACAAACTTATTAAATGGGAAATGGCTAAAAACATGATGCGACCAAAAAGTGATTACACTAAGGTTAAAATGAATTATGCTATTGTTGCGCCTAGAATGTATAATGGTAAAATTGATTCATTGGTAAAGAGAATTACTGGTTTTGCTGATATGATTCAATTAACACATTTAAAACTACAACAAGTATTATCACGTATGGTTCCGGATGGTGTTTATTTAGATGCTGATGGTTTGGCTGAAGTTGATTTAGGTAACGGTACTAATTATAACCCACAAGAAGCTTTAAATATGTTCTTCCAAACTGGATCTGTTATTGGTAGATCTTTTACTCAAGACGGTGATCAAAACCCAGGTAAAGTGCCTATTCAAGAAATAACATCGGGTTCTGGTGGTAACAAAATGCAAGCTCTTATAGGTAATTATAATTACTACATGCAAATGATTAGAGATGTGACTGGGCTTAACGAGGCTAGAGACGGTAGTATGCCAGATAAAAACGCTTTAGTAGGAATACAAAAACTAGCAGCAGCAAATTCAAATACAGCAACTAGACACATATTAAATTCTGGTTTATTTTTAACAGCAGAAATTGCAGAGTGTTTATCTCTTAGAATATCAGATGTAATAGAATACTCTCCAACTAAAGATGCTTTTATTCAAGCAATAGGAGTTAATAATGTGGCAACATTAAAGGAAATGTCTGAATTACACTTGTATGATTTTGGTATATTTTTAGATTTAATACCAGATGAAGAAGAAAAAGCTATATTAGAGAACAATATACAAATGGCAATACAGCAGCAGAGTATAGAGTTAGAAGACGCGATTGATCTTAGAGATTATAAAAATATAAAATTAGCAAATCAAATGCTAAAAATAAGAAGAAAAAAGAAACAAGAGAGAGATCAAAAGGTTCAAATGCAAAATATACAAGCGCAAACAAAATCTAATACAGAATCTGCGCAAGCAGCTTCTCAAGCTGAAGTTCAAAAAAATCAAGCTATAACACAAAGTCAAGCTGAGTTAGAAAAAATTAAAGCTGAATTGCAATCAAAAAAAATGGAGCATGAGGTTCAAATGAAAAAAGAACTAATGGAACTAGAGTTTCAATACAACATGCAATTAAAAGGTATTGAAGTGGATGGTTTAAAAAGTAGAGAAAAAGAAAAAGAAGATCGTAAAGACGAAAGAACAAAAATACAAGCTACACAACAATCTGAAATGATTGAACAAAGAAATAGTGGTAAAGCGCCTAAAAACTTTGAGTCCGCAGGTAATGATATACTAGGTGGGGGATTTGATTTAGGTAGTTTTGACCCTAGTTAGAATTATTAATTATTATTATATTATATTATGGAAGAAAAAATAGAAGAAGGGCCAGTGGTAGATAATACCGTGGATAAATTAAAAGTTAAAAAACCAGCAAAGAAAAAGTTTGAAACATCAGAAGATAATGTTATTAAAGTTGATCTTAACAAACCATCTCAACCAGTGGAAGAAATTACTAAGGTTGATTTAAAAAAACCAGAAGAAAATGAAACTAAAACAGATAACGCTGACGACAGCGGAGTGGTTGCAAAGCTTGAAAATGCCGAGTCCACAGAAAAACAAGAAGAAGTACAACCGGAAGCAGAAGCACAAGAAACTCCAGTATTAGAAGAAATAACTGAAGATTCTACAGAAGAAGAAGTTGCTGAAGTAGAGGAGCAAATAGAAGAAGCTGTTGCCAAGGCTGAGGCCACCGGTGAACCAATACCAGAAAATATCCAAAAGTTAATGGACTTTATGGAAGAAACTGGTGGAGATTTAAATGACTATGTAAAGCTTAATCAAGATTACAGTAAACTAGCGGATCAAGATCTATTATACGAGTACTATAAGCAGACAAAACCTCATTTGAATAATGAAGAAATTAACTTCCTTATGGAAGATCAATTCTCTTTTGACGAAGAAGTTGACGAAGATAGAGATATACGAAGAAAAAAATTAGCGTTAAAAGAGCAAGTTGCCAACGCTAAAAGCCACTTAGACGGGCAAAAGTCTAAATACTATGAAGAAATTAAAGCTGGTAGCAAACTTACGGGTGAGCAACAGAAAGCAATTGATTTCTTTAATAGATACAACAAAGAGTCAGAAGCAACTCAAAAAACAGTTAAAACTAATAGTGAAATTTTTACACAAAAAACCAATCAGGTTTTTAATGACAAGTTCAAAGGTTTTGAATATAACGTCGGTGATAAAAAATACAGATTTAACGTAAACAATGCTGAAGAGGTTAAAAATACTCAGAGTGATTTAAACAATTTTACCAAAAAGTTTTTGGATAAAAAATCTGCTTTAACAGACGCTAGGGGTTATCATAAATCTTTATATACAGCAATGAATGCAGACGCTGTTGCAAAGCACTTTTACGAACAAGGAAAAGCTGATGCTATGAAAGATAGCGTTGCTAAAGCCAAAAATGTAGATATGAATCCAAGGCAAAGTCATGGGCAAATTGAAGCAGGTGGTATGAAGTTCAAAGTGCTAGGAGATAATTCTTCTGATTTTAAGTTTAAAATTAAAAATAAAAAATAAATAACAATTTAAAAAAAATTAAAATATGCCAATTACTGCTGGGGGCTCGCTGAATAGCGTGCCAAACCCAATACAACAAGCGTTGTCAACTAATTACATCGACTTTACTGACGGTGCAACAGGTTGGGAACAACAATATTTACCAGATCTTATGGAGAAAGAGGCTGAAGTTTTTGGAAACAGAACTGTTTCAGGATTTCTTTCACAAGTAGGAGCTGAAGAGGCTATGAGCTCTGATAGAGTCGTATGGTCTGAACAAGGTAGACTTCATTTAGCGTACACAGGTACATTAGTAATAGGAACTTCTGTTGTTACTATTGGTGCGCACGCTTCATCAACAGGTACTTATGTAGCTGGTTCACACGGTTTAAGAATCGGTGATACGTGTTTAGTTGCATGTTCAACTCAAACTTATGTTGGTAAAGTTACAGCCATTGCAACTGATGCCGTTACTATTCTTCCTTACGAAGGTACACACGCGACAAATGTTGGTATGACAGCAGGTGCTGTTACCGTTCTTAAAATTGGTTCTGAGTGGATGAAAGGATCTGATACTCCTTACACTACCGCTAATGAGCCTTCATTCTTATCTTTCGAAAACAAACCAGTTATCATTAGAGATATGTATCACGTTTCTGGATCTGATGCTTCTCAAGTTGGTTGGATTGAAACTACTAGTGAAGATGGACAAAGTGGATATCTTTGGTATTTAAAAGCTGAGGGTGAAACTAGATTGAGATTTACTGATA